>Ga0207747_1000250_pt1 | contig 68066 bp, 53 predicted proteins | sample HigsolmetaGSP11D_FD_184839 | JGI IMG/M metagenome (GOLD analysis project Ga0207747, IMG submission 184839) | High solid enriched microbial communities from the Joint BioEnergy Institute, USA - SP1-1-D (SPAdes) | ecosystem: Engineered > Bioreactor > SSF (Solid state fermentation) > Aerobic >...
GGCCATCATCCAGTTGGGCCAAGCGTTCCAGAACTTCTTTGCGGGCCGCGCCCGCTATCCGCAATTCCGCAAGAAGGGCGTGCACGACCGCTTCACGCTCACCAACGACCAGTTCGACATCGACGGCTGCCGCATTCGCATCCCCAACCTGGGCTGGGTGCGCATGCGGGAGTCGTTGCGCTTCGCTGGCAAGATCATGTCGGCCACCATCTCCCGTGTGGCTGACCGCTGGTTTGTCAGCATCACCGTGGACACCGATGACACGCCAAAACGCAAAGCCGAAAACCAAGGCGTTGTGGGTGTGGATTTGGGCGTCTCGGCCCTGGCAACGCTCTCGACGGGAGAGCCGCCCATCCCCGGCCCCAAGCCGCACAAGGCGTTGCTGAATCGCCTGCGTAGGCTCTCGCGGAGCCTGTCGCGCAAGCAGAAAGGCTCCCGCAACCGCCGGAAGGCCAAGGCGAAGCTGGCGCGGCTGCATGCCCGTATCGCCAACATCCGCCTCGATGCCCTGCACAAACTCACCACAGAGATCACGCGCCGGTTCCATACCGTCGGCATCGAGGACCTGAACGTGCGCGGCATGATGGCGAACCGCCATCTGGCCCGCTCCATTGCCGACATGAGCTTCCACGAGTTCAGGCGGCAACTGGAGTACAAGGCCGAGCGCCGGGGCGGGCGTGTGGTGGTCGCCGATCGCTGGTTTCCGAGCAGCAAGACCTGCTCGGCGTGCGGATCGGTGCAGGAGGCCATGCCGCTATCCGTGCGGCAGTGGATTTGCCCGGACTGTGGCACACGCCATGACCGGGATCTGAATGCGGCAAGAAACCTTGCCACATACGCGGCGAGTTCCGCCGTGTCAGCCTGTGGAGAGGAAGGCTCTGGCTGCGGTCGCACGACCGCAGCAAAACCGGCCTCGGTGAAGCAGGAAGCAAGCAGCAGACTTAGTCAGAAATGACTAGGTTTGCGTAGGTATTGCAGAACGGTTCACCCGCCCAGCAGGGCGCGCAGGGTGGCCTTGAGCCGCCGGCCCTCGGCGCGGAAGTAGTCGCGCTCGGCGCGCCAGTGCGGGCAGCGCGCCTCCACTTCGCGCCAGAACGCGGGCGAGTGGTTGGCCTGCAGCAGGTGGCACAGCTCGTGGACCAGCACGTACTCGAAGGCCGACGGCCGCGCCAGCACCAGGGCCAGGTCCAGGGACAGGCTGCCGTCGGGGGCCAGCGAGCCCCACAGCGAGGACAGCACCTTCAGCTGGATCCGCCGTGGCGCGCGCGGCAGCCCGGGCAGGTAGGCGGGCAGCCAGCGGCCGATGTCGGCGCGGGCCTCGGCCTCGAGGAAGGCGCGCAGCGCGCGCTGCAGGCTGGCGGTGCCGGCACGCGGCGGCAGGTGCACGTGCACGCCGGCCCCGTCGCGGGCCACGTGCACGAAGCGGCCCTCGTGCCAGTGCAGCGGCACCTCGCTGCCGCGCAGGGGCAGCGCCGCGGTGCGGCCCGGTTCCAGCACCGGCAGCGACGCGCCGCCGGCCGGCAGCTGCCGTTGCAGCTGCGCCTGCAGCCAGTGGCGGTGCTCGTGCAGGAAGCGCTCGCCGGCGGCCAGGCTGGCGCGTGGCGGCAGGGTCAGGCGCGCGCCGCGCTCGTCCACGCTCAGCTTCAGCCGCCGCGCGCGCGGGTCGCGCACGCGCCGCACGGTGAGCAGGCGGCCGTCGTCCAGCGCCAGTTCGAGCGTGTCGCGCTCCACGCGCCGTGGCGCGGGGGGCGTGCGGCGGAAGGACGGCGGGGGCATGGGCCGATTCTACGCCCGGCCGCGGCGGGGGCCGGGCGCGCTCAGGCCTCGGCCCTGCTCAGCTTCAGCGCCGATTCCAGCACCAGGAACAGGCGCCGCACCTCGCCGGCCAGCAGGGCGAAGCGCGCGTCCAGCTCGGCGCGCAGGTCGTCGCGCTCGGTGCTCTCCAGCTGGTCCACCGCACCCTCCAGGAACTTCAGCTTGCGCACCACCAGGTCCTCGCCCAGGACGAAGGACAGGTGGTCGTCCAGGTTCAGGCCCAGCTTCGTCACCTGCTTGCCGGCTTCCAGGTGTTTGGCGATCTCGTCCGACTGCAGCTCCTGGTTCTGCGCGCGGACCACGGCGCCGCCGTCCATCGCGTCCTTCAGCTCGCATTCCTCGCCCAGGCTCATGCCCTCCGGCAGCGGCTCGCCGGCGATCCAGGCGGTCAGCACGCCGCGCGGGGCGACCTCGGCGTTGAGCGGGATGGCCGGGAAGCTGCCCAGGGCGCGGCGGATCTCCGAGGCCACCGTCTCGGCGGTCTTGCGCGAGGAGGTGTCCACCGCCAGGAAGCCGTGCTGCAGGTCGAGCATGGCGTCGATGCGCGAGCTCTTGACGAAGGCGCGCGGGAGCAGCTCGTGCAGCAGGTCGTCCTTCAGGCGCTTGCGCGCGCGGCCGCCGAGCTTGCGGCCCTCCTTCTCCTCGATCTCGGCCACCTTCCGCGCCAGCAGGTCGTTGACCACCGCCGCCGGCAGGATCTTGTCCTCGCCGCCCACCGCCAGCCACACCGCGTCGCCGATGCGGTGCGACAGCGCCTCCTCGCCGCGGCCGAACGGGGAAATGAAGCCGCGCGAGGACAGCTCCAGCGGTCCGACCGGGCGCAGCGCGGCCTCGGGCAGCAGTTCGTCGAGCCGGGAGAAGTCGTGGCTGGCGGGAAAGCGGAAGAACGTCAGGTTGCGGAAGAACATGCGGGAAACCGGTGGGGAAATCGGGGGAGGGCCGGGTGGCGCACGCCGTCACTCGTCGCGGGCGTGCGGCTCGCCGGCCAGCCAGGCGTGCGCGTCGGCGCGCGCGGCGCCCTCGCGGTGGCCCAGCGACAGGAAGTCGAACAGGTTGCGGTCGGCCAGCTGCGAGGGGCGCACGTCGGCCAGGGCGCGGGCGATCTGCTCGACCCGGCCCGGATGCTCCTTTTCCCACTGCCGCAGCATCTGCCCGACCTGCCTGCGCTGCAGGTTCTCCTGGCTGCCGCACAGGTTGCAGGGGATGATCGGGAAGCCGCGCGCCTCGGCGTAGCGGACGATGTCCGCCTCGCGCACGTAGGCCAGCGGGCGGATCACCACGTGCCTGCCGTCGTCGGACAGCAGCTTGGGCGGCATGCCCGAGAGCCTGGCGTGGTGGAACAGGTTCATGAAGAACGTGGCCACCATGTCGTCGCGGTGGTGGCCCAGGGCGATCTTGGTGAAGCCGTGCTGCTCGGCGAAGGTGTACAGCGCGCCGCGGCGCAGGCGCGAGCACAGCGAGCACATGGTCTTGCCCTGCGGGATCACCCGGCTGACCACCGAGTAGGTGTCCTGCTCGATGATGTGGAACGGCACACCGATCGAGCGCAGGTACTCGGGCAGCACATGCTCCGGGAAGCCCGGCTGCTTCTGGTCCAGGTTCACCGCCACCAGCTCGAAGCGCACCGGCGCCTTCTTCTGCAGCTGCAGCAGGATGTCGAGCATGGTGTAGCTGTCCTTGCCGCCGGACAGGCAGACCATGACCTTGTCGCCGTCCTCGATCATGCCGTAGTCGGCGATGGCCTGGCCGACCTGGCGGCGCAGGCGCTTGGCCAGCTTGGCCTGCTCCCGTTCCGCCTGGCGCGGATCGGGGCGGCGGGAGACGGGTTCGGGCAGGGGCAGGGCGACGGACATGCCGCCATTGTACCGGCCGGCGGGTGCCTGGCCCCGCCGGCGGCGCTATGCTCCGGCCGTGGACACGCGCGACGCCGCCGAAATCGCCCGCCGCCTCGCGGAACTGCGCCGTGAGCACCGCACGCTGGACGAGCGCATCCGGCAGATGGAGGCCGGCCCCTGCGACGAGCTGGAGGCCCGGCGGCTGAAGAAGCGCAAGCTGCAGCTGAAGGACTGCATCGCCCGGCTGGAGAGCGCGCTGATCCCGGACGAGCCGGCCTGAACCCCGCCCGCCGGGCGGCGGGCGGGGCGCGGTTTCACTCGCCCGCCGGGGCCTGCTCCGGCGCCGCGGAGGCGGCCGCCTCCGGGCTGACCCGCTCGATGGTGTGGCGCAGCTCGCGGCCCAGGATCAGCTTGGCGTCCTTGGCCCACACGTCCAGGCGGTCGTCGAACACCAGCTTGTTGTTCTGGTCCGGCCACACCAGCTTCATCTCGCGCAGCTTCTGGATGAAGCCGCGGAACAGGCTCTTGTCGAAGAACTCCGGCGCGGCCGGCGCGTACAGCAGGCTCAGGCGCTGCGCCGCCAGCTGGCACAGGCTCTCCAGCTCGGCCGCGCCGAGGGTGCCGGGGCCGTTCTTCACCAGCACCGAGATGGCGATGTAGTAGCGCTCGAAGGCCTGCTGCAGGGTGTGGCCGATGGCGCGCAGGCGGAACACCTCGTCGCTCTGGCCCTGGCTGCGCTGCAGGATCCCGCCCTCGTCGTCGTTGATCTGCTGCAGCAGGCCCTCGCGCACGAACAGGTCGGCGATCCGGTCGATGCGCTCGGCGAACTCGTCCTCGCTCCAGGGCAGGAACAGTTCGGCCTGCAGGAACGGGTACACCGTGCGGCCCAGCCGCACCAGCGTGCGCCGGCTCATGCGCCGGTTGTGCTGGAAGCAGCAGGCGATCCACGAGGAGGCGGTGAACAGGTGGATGACGTTGTTGCGGTAGTACGACAGCAGGACCGCCGTCTCCTCGTCGGCCACGCTCAGCACGTCACCCAGCGGATGGGGGATGCGCCTGAGCACGCCGATCTCCTCGCCGTGGGCGATGATCTCCCCGGGCGTGTGCGGGGTGACGGTGCAGCGGTCCGAATACGGCAGCTCGGCCAGCAGGGTCTTGGACAGGGCGATCTGCGCCAGCAGGTCGGCCTCGCCCATCGCGTGCTTGGGCGTGGACAGCAGGGCCAGCGCCAGCAGGTTGATCGGGTTGACGTCGGCCGCGCAGTTGATGTGGACCTGGATGCGCTGGGCCAGGGCGTCCACGGTGTTGGACAGCCAGGCCGGCTTCTCGTCCTCCGGCAGCGGGCGGCCGTCCCAGTCCGGGGCGTGGCGGGCCAGGATCTCGTCCAAGCGGATCGGTTCGCCGAAGTTGACCACCACTTGGCCGTAGTTGGAGCGCAGCACCCGCGGGATGCTGGTCAGCAGCTGCCAGATGGACTCCTTCTGCTTGGGCTTGCCGGACAGCTCGTCCAGGTAGCTGTTGCCCTCCATCAGCTTCTCGTAGCCGATGTAGACCGGCTGGAACAGCACCGGGCGGGTGGGCTGGCGCAGGTAGGCGCGCACGGTCATGGCCAGCATGCCGCCCTTGGGCTGCAGCAGCCGGCCGGTGCGCGAGCGCCCGCCCTCGATGAAGTACTCCAGCGAGTAGCCGCCGGACACCAGCTGCGCCACGTACTCGGTGAACACCGCCGAGTACAGCGGGTTGCCGCGGAAGCTGCGGCGCATGAAGAAGGCGCCGCCCTTGCGCAGGATGGTGCCCACCACCGGCAGGTTGAGGTTGATGCCGGCGGCGATGTGCGGCGGGACGATGCCGCGCTCGTACAGCAGGTACGACAGCAGCAGGTAGTCCATGTGGCTGCGGTGGCAGGGCACGTAGACCACCTCGTGGCCGGGCGCGACCTCCTTGAGCCGGTCCAGGTGGTGGACCAGCACGCCGCGGTAGATGCGGTTCCAGATCGGGGTCAGCAGGAAGCTGGCCGAGCGCACCACCGGGTGCGAGTAGTCGGCGGCGATCTCCCAGGCGTAGGCGTGGGCCTTGCGCCAGGCATCGGCCGGCTTGATGCCCTCGCGCCGGGCCTGGTCGGCGATGGCCTCGCGCACGGTCTCGGAGGCCAGGACCTTGTCCACCAGCAGGCGCCGGGTGGACAGGTCCGGACCGATCACCGCGGCGCGGATGCGGCGGAAGTGCGCGCGCAGCACGCGTTGCAGCTTGCGCACCGTGCGCTCCGGCGGCAGGCCCTCGGCCACGGTCTCGCGCAGCGACACCGGGTTGGCGAAGCGCACCAGGGTGTCGCGGCCGTTGAGCAGCACCGCCAGCAGGCGGCGGAAGCGGCCGACGATGGCCCAGTTCTCCGAGAACAGCACCGAGAACCAGCCGCTGTGCCGGTCCGGGGCGCGGCCGACGAAGATGGACACCGGCACCAGGCGCACGTCCAGGGACGGGTCGTCGCGGTGGGCCTGCAGCAGGCGCGCCAGCGAGTCCGAATGGGTGCGAGCGGCCGGGCGCTGGTCGGGGATCAGCGGGGTGACGTGGCGGCGCGACAGCGCCAGGTAGGCGCGCTTGCGCCCCAGCGGGTCGCCTGGCAGGGGCACCAGCGGCGAGGGCAGGCCCGCCTGGCGGCAGGCCTTGTCCAGGATCAGGGCGCTGGACAGGCCGTAGTCCTCGATCACGTAGCAGATCGGGCGCGGGTCGTCGTCCCGCACCGGCAGCTCGGCCGGCTCCAGCTTCAGCTCCAGCCACGGGTCGGCCAGGCGGCCCAGCAGGCGCGCCCACAGCGGCCGCCGCGCCGGGCGGCCACGGGCCGCGCGGGGGGCGGGAGCGCCGGCATCGGTGGGCGGCGTCCGGGCCGGACCGCCGGGCGGCGGGTCCGGGAAGGGGAGGGAATCCTGTTCAGGCATGGGGCGATTATCGCGCAGGCGGCGGGGCGCCTGCCGGAACCGCGTCCGCCGGGGCGCCGTCCCCGTCCTCCGGGGTGGCCAGCAGGCTGGCGGCGTGCTCCAGGTAGTCGGTCAGGTACCAGCGGCCGTTGCGCCGGGTCAGGCTGACCACGGTGTCGATCTCGGCCCCGGCCAGGGGATAGTGCACGCGCACGGTGGCACGGTCGCCGTCCTGTTGGACCAGGCCGGTGCGCAGGTCGGCCAGGCTGCGGTCCAGGTCCAGGCCGTAGCTGGCCAGCACGCCCTTGCACTCGCCCAGGAACGGGCCCAGCCGGCGCAGGGTCTCCTCCATGCCGGCCTGGCGCAGGTCCTCCTCGCTGGCCAGGCCGGTGGCGCGGGCCGCGGCGGCCAGCCGGTCGATGGCCGCGTAGGCGTGCTCGCGATGGCCCAGCGGGGCCTGCTCGGCCCAGCTGCCCAGCGCGGTCACCAGCTGGGTGTAGTGCTCGCGTTCCTCCGGGCTGTAGTCGCCCTGCACGCGCAGGTACTGGGCGCCGAACAGGGCCAGCGAGCGGGCCGCCTCGTGCAGGGCGGCGTCCTGGCCGGCGAACTGGCGGTCGAAGTGGCGGCGCAGGGTGATCTCGGAATCGGGGGCGGCCAGGGCGGCCAGCAGCCCGGCCAGGTGCTCGTCCAGCGGCAGCTCGGTCACCGGCCAGCGGCTGCGGTCCTCGCGCCAGGCCGCGGCCAGCCGGGCGTGTTCCTCCGGCGGCAGGGCGTCACGGGCGAAGCCCACCAGGTCGTTGTTCTGCAGGTGGGTGGCCAGCAGGCGCACCGCGCCGGCCGGTTCGCTGGCCGCGCCGGGCAGCTCGGGCGGTGCCTGCCGGCAGCCGGCCAGCAGCAGCGCGGCCAGCAGCAGTCCCAGCACGGGGCGGCGGGCGGTGGCGCGCGGGCGAAGGCGCGTTGGATGCATGCAACAGTCCCCCGGGTCCAAACCGCCCGAGTGTGGCGGCAGCCGCCGCCGGCGGGCAACCGGCGGACACAAAAAGGGGAGGCCCGGAAGCCTCCCCCAACCGGCCTGAGCCGGAGGACATCGTGTTGTGGCACGGCTCCGACCATCGGGTCGGACCGGGCCATCCTACCCCCGGTCAGGATTTTGAGCAATACGTGAAGATTGCACGCGCAAGTTACTGATTCGAAACGCCAAGTGCCGCGAGGATCTCGGCCTGGATGGCCGCCGCGGCGGCGCGCGGGTCCGGCGCGTTGCGGATCGGCCGGCCGACCACGATGGCGTCGGCGCCGGCGGCGAAGGCCTCGGCCACGCCCATGCTGCGCTTCTGGTCGTCGCCGGCCGGGCCGCCGGGACGGATGCCCGGGCAGACGATGGAGAAGCCGGGACCGGTGGCGCGGCGGATCGGGGCGGCCTCGCGGCCGGAGGCGATCACCCCGTCGATGCCGGCCGCCTGTGCCGCCAGGGCGCGCTCGACCACCACCTGCTCCGGCTCGCGCTCGATGCCCATGGCGCGCAGGTCGGCGCCGTCCATCGAGGTCAGCACGGTCACCGCCAGCAGGCGCATGTCGCCGGCATTGGCCTCGGCGGCGGCCCGCATCATCGCCGGGTGCCAGCCGTGGATGGTGCAGTAGTCGATCTTCCAGCGGCCCAGGCCGCGGATGACCCCGGCCACGGTGGCCGGGATGTCGAAGAACTTCAGGTCCACGAACACGCGCTTGCCGCGCGCGGCAAGCGCGTCCAGCACCTGGAAGTACTCGCCGGAGGCCAGCAGCTCCATGCCGATCTTGTAGAAGCGCACCGCCTCGCCCAGGCGGTCCACCCATTCCAGCGCCTGGGCGCGGCCGGACACGTCCAGGGCGAAGATCAGGCGCTCCTCCGGCGCCAGCGGCAGCGGAGGCCGGCTCACGGCGCGGTCTCCAGGGCGGCGCGCTTGGCGGCGCGGCGCGCCTCGCGCGGCTGCTTCCAGTCGTTGCCGAACAGGGCCGGCTCCCAGCTGCCGTAGGTCGGGTTGGGCAGCACCCACCAGCGCTGGCCGATCCAGCCGTCGAAGCGCTCCAGCAGCTTCTGGCGCCCGGCCGGGGTGTTGTCCTCGATGCGCACGAAGTCGCCCAGCTGGTCGCCGAACTGCATCAGCACCCGGTACTTGCGTCCGATCAGGCGGCGCCGGCAGTCCTTCTCGCTGCCCTGGCTGGTGCAGCCCTCCACCCGGGTGCCCAGGCCGAGGAAGGCGTCCGGGCCGGCCACCGGCAGGCCGGCCTGGCGCAGGTTGTCCAGGGTGGCCTGCTCCAGGTAGGTGGCGCGGTTGGAGATGTAGATCATGGTCACCCCGCGCCGGTCGGCCTCGCGGGCGAACTCCAGCACGCCCGGCACCGGCCGCGCCTTGCGCTCCTCCACCCAGGCATCCCAGCCCGGGTCGGAGTATTCGCCGCCGTCGCGCACCAGGCGCGCCTGGTAGGGCGAGTTGTCCAGCACGGTCTCGTCGATGTCCAGGACCACCGCCGGCGGCAGGCCGGCGGCCGGGTTCTCGCGCTCCTCCGGCGCCAGCGCGTCCCAGTCCGGCTGCGCCAGGGCCTCGTCCAGGCGGGCGATGGCGGCGCGGTAGGCCTGGCTGGCCACGGCGCGGTACTCGGCCGAGCGCTGCACCCACAGCACGGCGTTGAGGTTGTCGTCGGCCGGGACGGCGGCGGCGGGGGCGGCGGGGCGCACCGGCTGGCAGGCGGCCAGGACCAGCGCGGCCAGCGCGGCATGGAACGGGGAAAGACGCATGCGGCGATCTCGCGGGGACTGGGCGCGCAGTTTACCGGCTCGCACGCGGGCTGCCGCCCGGCCCCGGCCGTCGCACCCGCAGCATGCATCCACTGGCCGGAAGTGGTAGAAAGCGCCAGAATGGTACCGCTAACTTGATCCCGGCCGGGGGCGTTTCCGGCCGGGATTTTCCATGGCCGCAGGTTTTGTTGCGTTGCAGCACATGCGGCCGGCCCGACACGCGCAAGGAGCCGCCATGACCACCGCCAACGCCATCGGAATCCCGCACGGGGAGGGTGCGCGCGCATGAGCCTGTTCGTCGGCCTGGACATCGGCACCCAGAGCGTCAAGCTGGTCGCCTACGATCCGGACACGCGCCAGGTCGTGGCCAGCGCCGGCCAGCCGCTGGAGCTGGCCGCCGGCGAGGACGGCAGCCGCGAGCAGCGCGCCGAGTGGTGGATCGACGCGGTGCGCGCCTGCTTCGGCCGCCTGGACCCGGCGCTGCGCGCGCGGGTGGCGGCCATCGGCGTGTCCGGCCAGCAGCACGGCTTCGTGCCGCTGGACCGGGACGGCAACGTGCTGGCCCCGGCCAAGCTGTGGTGCGACACCAGTTCCACCGCCGAATGCGACCAGATCATGGACGCGGTGGGCGGGCCGGCGCGCTGCATCGAGCTGGCCGGCAACCCGATCCTGGTCGGCTACACCGCCTCCAAGCTGCCGTGGACCCGCCGCCACCGCCCGCAGGCCTACGCGCGCCTGGCCACCATCCTGCTGCCGCACGACTACGTGAACTTCTGGCTCACCGGCGAGCGCTGGATGGAGTGCGGCGACGCCTCCGGCACCGGCTGGCTGGACGTGCGCACCCGGCAGTGGTGCGGGCCGCTGCTGCGCGCCACCGATCCGGACTTCGACCTGGCCGCCTGCCTGCCGCCGCTGGTGCAGGCCGACGCGCTGTTCACCATCGCCCCGGCCACCGCCGACGCGCTGGGCCTGCCGCGCAACGTGCGCGTCTCGACCGGCGGCGGCGACAACATGATGGCCGCCATCGGCACCGGCAACGTCAGCCCGGGCGTGCTGAGCATGAGCCTGGGTACCTCCGGCACCCTGTTCGCCTACTCCGACCGGGCGATGGTGGACCCGGCCGGGCGCTGGGCCGCCTTCTGCGATTCCACCGGCGGCTGGCTGCCGCTGATCTGCACCATGAACTGCACCGTGGCCACCGAGGCGGTGGCGCGTCTGTGCGGCTTCTCCACCCGCGAGGGCGACGCCCTGCTGGCCGGCACTCGTCCCGGCGCGGACGGTCTGCTGATGCTGCCGTTCCTCAACGGCGAGCGCACCCCGGACCTGCCGCACGGCCGCGGCAGCCTGTTCGGCATGACCGCGACCAACCTGACCGTGCCCAACCTGTACCGGGCGGCGATGGAAGGCGCGCTGTACAGCCTGAAGGCCGGCTGGGACGCCTTCGTGGACGCCGGCATGCGCTTCGACGCCATCCGCCTGACTGGCGGCGGCAGCCAGAGCGCGGTGTGGCGGCAGATGGCCGCCGACGTGTTCGGCCTGCCCGTGGACGTGCCGGAGCAGGCCGAGGGCGCGGCCTTCGGCGCGGCGCTGCAGGCGCTGTGGGCGTACCTGCGCCAGCACGACCCGACCGCCGACCTGGCCGCGCTGGCGGCCGCGCACGTGCGCCTGGACCCGCGCCTGTCGGCGCGCCCGCACGCCGAGGCCACCGCCGCCTACCAGGCGCAGTACCAGCGGTTCCTGTCCCACCTCGACGCGATCCGGCCGCTCTACGCGGGCTGACCGGCGTTCCCCACTCCGAAATACAACACCGACGGAAGCACAGCGATGAGCAACGTATTCATTGGCGCCAAGGAATATTTTCCGGGCATCGGCCGGATCCCGTACGAAGGCCCCGGCTCCGACAACCCGCTGGCGTTCAAGCACTACGACGCGAACAGGGTCGTGGGCGGCAAGACCATGGCCGAGCACCTGAAGTTCGCCGTGTGCTACTGGCACACCTTCTGCAACGCCGGCGCCGATCCGTTCGGCCCGGGCACGCGCCGCTTCCCGTGGGAGAAGGGTGATCCGATGGCCACCGCCGAGGCCAAGGTGGACGCCGCGTTCGAGTTCATCAGCAAGCTGGGCGCGCCGTACTGGTGCTTCCACGACGTGGACCTGGCCCCGGACTCGGACGACATCGCCCAGTACGAGAAGAACCTCAAGCACATGGTCGCCCTGGCCAAGGAGCGCCAGCAGGCCACCGGCGTGAAGCTGCTGTGGGGCACCGCCAACCTGTTCTCGCACCCGCGCTACATGAACGGCGCGGCGACCAATCCGGACTTCAACGTGGTGGCGCGCGCGGCGGTGCAGGTGAAGAACGCGCTGGAGGCCACCGTCGAGCTCGGCGGCGAGCACTACGTGTTCTGGGGCGGCCGCGAGGGCTACGCCACCCTGCACAACACCGACATGAAGCGCGAGATCGAGCACTTCGCGCGCTTCCTGGCCATGGCCCGCGACTACGGCCGCAGCATCGGCCTGAAGGGCTACTTCCTCATCGAGCCCAAGCCGATGGAGCCGATGAAGCACCAGTACGACTTCGATGCGGCTACCGTCGCCGGCTTCCTGCACCGCTACGGCCTGGAGAAGGACTTCAAGCTCAACATCGAGGCCAACCACGCCACCCTGTCCGGCCACACCTTCGAGCACGACCTGCAGGTGGCCTCCGACCACGGCCTGCTGGGCAGCATCGACGCCAACCGCGGCAACCCGCAGAACGGCTGGGACACCGACCAGTTCCCGACCGACCTGTACGACACCGTCGGCGCGATGATGGTGGTGCTGCGCCAGGGCGGCCTGCCGGGCGGCCTGAACTTCGACGCCAAGCCGCGCCGCGAGTCCACCGACATGGAGGACCTGTTCCTGGCCCACATCGGCGGCATGGACGCCTTCGCCCGCGGCCTGGAGGTGGCGCACGCGCTGCTGACCCAGTCGCCGTGGGAGCAGTGGCGCAAGGAGCGCTACGCCAGCTTCGACAGCGGCGCCGGCAAGGACTTCGAGGAGGGCAAGCTGACCCTGCAGGACCTGGTCGCGCTGGCGGCGAAGAACGGCGAGCCGAAGCAGACCAGCGGCAAGCAGGAGCGCTTCGAGAACCTGCTCAACCAGTACCTGGTGCGCTGCTGACGGAGCGGGGCCGGCGGCGCGGCACCGGCCGGCCGCCGCGCCCGCCGGGGCGGGTCACGCGGCCCGTCCCGGCAGCGGGGCTCAGTCCTTCGGTGGCGCGGCCACCGAGGCACGCTCCACCAGCTCGTGGGCCACGACGTGGTCCACGACCATGTGGATGTCGCGGTCCTTGCGGCGGATGCTGCGCAGCAGGATGTCCACGGCCGAATCGGCCATGGCGGCGATGGGCTGGCGGATGGTGGTCAGCTCGGGCCACACCGTGGTCGCCGCCGAGGTATCGTCGTAGCCGACCACCGACAGGTCGCGCGGCACGTCCAGTCCGCGCCGGTGCGCCACCGAGATCACCGCCGCGGCCATGTCGTCGTTGCTGGCGAAGATCGCGGTCGGCGGCTTGCGCCGGGACAGCAGCTTCTCCGCCGCCTCCAGGCCGGAGCGGTAGGTGAAGTAGCCCTGCTGCACCAGGCCGGGGTCCGGTGCGATGCCGGCCTCCTGCAGCGCCGCCTGGAAGCCCTCGTGGCGGCGCGCGCTGGCGGTCTGGTTGGGATGGCCCTTGATGAAGCCGATGCGGGTGTGCCCGTGCGCGATCAGGTAGGCGGTCATCTCGCGCGCGGCGCGGAAGTCGTCGATGCGGACGTTGGAGATCTCCTCGCTGGAGCGCGCCGAGGCCAGCGCCACCACCGGCACGCCGGCGGAGGTCAGCTCGGCGATCACCCCGCGCGACTCGCACAGCGGTGGCGGCAGGATCACGCCGGAGACGTTCTTGGCCAGCGCGCGGGCCGCGGCACGCTCGCCGTCGGCACCCAGGCCGTCCCAGGTGTCCACCACCAGCTGGGTGGCGGTACGCGCGGCGCCGCGCAGGGCGCCGACCAGGAACTCGCTCAGGTAGGCGCCGGAGGGGTTGGTGTAGATGAGGGCGATGCGCGTGCCCTGGGCGGCGGCCAGCGAGCGGGCGGCCAGGTTGGGCGTGTAGCCCAGCTGCTCGACCGCGCGCATGACCTTCTCGCGGGTGGCCTCGCGCACATTGGCATTGCCGTTGATGACGCGGGACACCGTCATCGGCGACACCTGGGCCAGGGCGGCGACTTCGTGGATCGTGATCGCGCGGCCCTTGCGGCGCGCCGGCTTGCTGGTGGTCCCCAATGCTGCTTCCTCCGGTGCTGGTCGGCGGCCAGGAAGCTCCCCCGACGGACGGATTTTCGCCGCAATCGGCATGGAAAGACATGCCGCGTCCCGGCAGGGGCCGGGGTGGACACGGCCGACAACGGCATGGTACCGATAACATCGCGGGGCCGGTGTGCGCAAATGCGGCGCCGGCGGGAGGAATGGACAACATGACCACTACCGAGGGGCCGCCGCGCGCGGCGGGATGGCGCTGGTCGGCCGCGCTGGCCGCGGCATTGCTGTGGCTGGCCGGCGTCGTGCTGGCCGCGCCGGTGGCGCACGCGGAGGACGGCTACGCGCTGTGGCTGCGCTACCGGCCGCTGCCGCAGGCGCAGGCGGAGGAATACCGCGCCGCCGCCACCGAGCTGGTCGCCCCGGCCGCCACGCCCACCCAGCGCGTCACCCGCGCCGAACTGCTGCGCGGCCTGGAAGGCCTGCTCGGTGCGGCCCCGGTGTCGTCCGCCGCGGTCAGCCGCGACGGCGCGCTGGTGGTCGGGACGCCGGCCTCGTCGAAGGTCGTGGCCGGGCTGCGCCGCGAACTGGCCGGGCTGGGCCGCGAGGGCTACCTGATCCGCAGCCTGCGCGTGGATGGCCGCCAGGCCACGGTGATCGCCGCCAACGAGGACGTGGGCGTGCTGTACGGCGCCTTCCACTACCTGCGCCTGCTGCAGACCGGCCGGCCGCTGCGCGGCCTGGACCTGCGCGAGGCGCCGCGCGTGCAGCTGCGCGTGCTCAACCACTGGGACAACCTGGACGGCACCGTCGAGCGCGGCTACGCCGGCGCCTCGATCTGGGACTGGCACAAGCTGCCGGACTGGCGTGACCCGCGCTACACCGACTATGCCCGCGCGAACGCCTCCATCGGCATCAACGGCACGGTGCTCAACAACGTCAACTCCAACGCCCTGGTGCTGACGCCGATGTACCTGGAGAAGGTGGCGGCGCTGGCCGAGGTGTTCCGCCCCTACGGCATCCGCGTGTACCTGAGCGCGCGCTTCTCCGCCCCGCGCGAGATCGGCGGGCTGCCCACCGCCGACCCGCTGGACCCGGCGGTGCGCCGCTGGTGGAAGGAGAAGGTGGACGAGATCTACCGCCACGTCCCCGACTTCGGCGGCTTCCTGGTCAAGGCCAACTCCGAGGGCCAGCCCGGGCCGCAGGACTACGGCCGCAGTCACGCCGACGGGGCCAACATGCTGGCCGAGGCGCTGGCCCCGCACGGCGGCGTGGTGATGTGGCGCGCCTTCGTGTACTCCGACGAGGAGCCGGAGGACCGTGCCAAGCAGGCCTACAACGAGTTCGTGCCGCTGGACGGCCGCTTCGCCGGCAACGTGCTGGTACAGGTCAAGAACGGCGCCATCGACTTCCAGCCGCGCGAGCCCTTCCATCCGCTGTTCGGCGCCATGCCGCGCACGCCGCTGATGATGGAATTCCAGATCACCAAGGAGTACCTGGGCTTCGCCACCCACCTGGTGTACCTGGGGCCGCTGTTCGAGGAGACCCTGCGGGCGGACACCCATGTCCGCGGCGAGGGCTCCACGGTCGCGAAGGTGGTGGACGGCTCGCTGCACGGCTACCGCCTCACCGGCATGGCCGGCGTGGCCAACATCGGCGCCGACCGCAACTGGAGCGGGTCGCACTTCGACCAGGCCAACTGGTACGCGTTCGGCCGCCTGGCCTGGGACCCGGAGGCCTCCGCGCGCGACATCGCCGAGGAGTGGGCGCGCATGACCTTCGCCCCGGACCCGCGCGTGACCGGACCGGTGGTGGAGATGATGATGGCCTCGCGCGAGGCGGTGGTGGACTACATGACCCCGCTGGGCCTGCACCACCTGATGGGCCGCGGCCACCACTACGGCCCCGGCCCGTGGGTCGAGGGCGGCCCGCGCGCGGACTGGACCTCGGTGTACTTCCACCGCGCCACCCGCCAGGGCATCGGCTTCGACCGCAGCACGCGCGGCTCGGACGCGGTCTCGCAGTACGCGCCGCCGGTGGCGCGCCTGTTCGACGACCCGGCCACCACGCCGGAGACGCTGCTGCTGTGGTTCCACCACCTGCCCTGGGACTACCGCATGGCCTCCGGCCGCACCCTGTGGGAGGAGCTGGTGGCCCGCTACGACCGCGGCGTGGCGCAGGTGCGGCGGATGCGTGCCACCTGGGCGCGCCTGGAGGGCCTGGTGGATGCCGAGCGCCACGCCCAGGTCGCCGCCTTCCTGGCCATCCAGGAGAAGGAGGCGCAGTGGTGGCGCGACGCCAGCATCGCCTACTGGCAGTCGATCAACGGCCTGCCGCTGCCGCCCGGCCATGCGCCGCCGCCGCGGCCGCTGGAGTACTACAAGTCGCTGGAATTCCCGCACGCCCCCGGCCACCACTGATGCCACCGATGACACCGCACCGCCTGACACCGCCACGTGCCACCGTCCTCGCCCTGCTGCTGGCCCTGGGCGCGTCCGCCCATGGCGCGGAGCAGGCACCGCTGCTGCATCCGCTGTTCCAGGACCACGCCGTGCTGCAGCGCGACCAGCCCGTGCGGGTGTGGGGCCGGGCCGAACCCGGCCAGGCCGTGCGGGTGGAGCTGGCCGGCCGCCGCGCCAGCGTGCGCGCCGGTGCCGACGGCCACTGGGAGGCGCGCCTGCCGGCGCTGCCGGCCGGCGGCCCGCACGTGCTGCAGGTGCGCGCCGGCGCGCGGGCGCAGCGCGTGGAGGACGTGCTGGTCGGCGACGTGTGGCTGTGCTCGGGCCAGTCGAACATGGAGCTGCAGGTTTGGCGCGCGCTGGACGCGCGTGCCGAGCTGGCCGGCGCGGCCAACGACCGCATCCGCCTGCTGACCGTGCCGCAGCGCGAGGCGCTGGTGCCGCAGTGGGACTTCGGCCAGCCGGTGCAATGGCGGCCGGTGACCACCGACTCGGTGCGCGACTTCTCGGCGGCCTGCTACTACTTCGCCCGCGAGCTGCAGAAGCACGTGGACGTGCCGATGGGCCTGGTCAACGCGGCCTGGGGCGGTTCGCGCATCGAGGCCTGGATCAGCGCGCCGGCGCTGCGCGCCACCGGCCAGTACGACGCCGAGCTGGACGTGCTGGACCGCTACGCGGCCGATCCGCTGGCCGGCATCGCCGACTGGGGGCGGCTGTGGCAGGCCTGGTGGAGCTCGCGTCCCGGCGTGCCGGCCGACGACCGGCCGTGGGAGGGCACCGGCCAGTGGCGCGACGCGCCCGCGCAGCTGGGCGCCTGGGAGCAGTGGGGCGTGCCGGAGCTGGCCGGCTTCGACGGCATGGTCTGGTACCGCAGCCACGTGGTGCTCGACGCGGCGCAGGCGGCGCAGGAGGCCACCCTGGTGCTGGGGCCGGCCGACGAGGTGGACATGACCTGGGTCAACGGCCGGGCGGTGGGCAGCACCTACGGTGCCGGCGGCGAGCGCCGCTACCGCCTGCCGCCCGGCCTGCTGCGCGCCGGCCGCAACGAGGTGGTGGTCAACGTGCTGGACACCTGGCGCGACGGCGGCCTGGCCGGGCCGGCTTCGGCGCACGCGCTGGAGCTGGCCGACGGCACCCGCGTGCCGCTGGCTCCGGCCTGGCAGTACCGGATCGCGCCGCCGGAGTTGGGCACGCCGCCGCGGGCGCCGTGGCAGAGTGCGGCGGGGCTGTCCACGCTGGCGGCCGGCATGATCGCGCCGCTGGGCGGCTACGGCCTGCGCGGGGCGCTGTGGTACCAGGGCGAATCCAACACCGGCGAGCCGGAGCGCTACGCCGGCCTGCTGCGCGCGCTGCGCGCCGACTGGCGCGCCCGCTTCGGCGCGCGCCTGCCGCTGCTGGTGGTGCAGCTGGCCGGCTTCGGCATGCCGCGCAGCGAACCGGCCGAGAGCGGCTGGGCCGGGGTGCGCGAGGCACAGCGCCTGGTCGCCGCCGAGGATCCGGCCACCGGGCTGGCCGTGGCCATCGACATCGGCGACCGCTACGACATCCACCCGGCCAACAAGCAGGAGCTGGGCCGGCGCCTGGCGCGGGTGGCCCGCCACGTGGTGTACGGCCAGGCGCTGCCGCCCTCCGGCCCGGTGCCGCGCGCGGCCCGCCGGGTGGACGGCGCGGTCGAGGTGGACTTCACCGACGTCGAGGCCGGGCTGCAGGCGTTCGGCGCCGACGGCCCGATCGGCTTCGAGCTGTGCGGCGAGGGGCCCGGCTCCTGCCGCTGGGCGCAGGCGCGGCTGCAGGACCGGCGCGTGCTGCTGCGCGCCGAAGGCATGCAGCCGGCCCGTGTGCGCTACTGCTGGGGCGACAACCCGGTGTGCACGCTCTACGACGGCAACGGCCTGCCGGCCGGACCGTTCCAGCTTTCCGTTCCCTCCCCCGAGCAGGACTCCCCCGCACGATGAACACCCCCGCCCAGACCGAGACCCCCACGCAAGGCTCCGCCCGCGATCGCCGCATCGTGGACGCGAAGGTCATCGTCACCTGCCCGGGGCGCAACTTCGTCACCCTGAAGATCACCACCGCCTCGGGCGTGTACGGGCTGGGCGACGCCACCCTCAACGGCCGCGAGCTGGCCGTGGCCGCCTACCTGCAGGACCACGTGGTGCCCAACCTGATCGGCCGCGACGCCGGCCGCATCGAGGACATGTTCCAGTTCCTGTACCGCGGCGCCTACTGGCGGCGCGGCCCGGTGACCATGACCGCGATCGCCGCGGTGGACGTGGCCCTGTGGGACATCCTCGGCAAGATGGCCGGGCTGCCGCTGTACCAGCTGCTGGGCGGCCGTTCGCGCGAGGGCGCGCTGGTGTACGGGCACGCCAACGGCCGCGACATCGCCGAGGCCTCCGACGCCGTGGGCCGCTTCATCGAGCAGGGTTTCCTTGCGGTGCGCGCGCAGTGCGGCGTGCCGGGCGTGAAGAAGGCCTACGGCGTGTCCAGCGGCAAGGCCTACGAGCCGGCCGAGAGCGAGCTGCCGGCCGAGACGGTGTGGAACACCCCGCGCTACCTGGAGACGGCGCCGAAGCTGTTCGAGCGGCTGCGCCGCGACCACGGCAACGGGGTCGAGCTGCTGCACGACGTGCACCACCGCCTGACCCCGATCGAGGCCGCGCGCCTGGCCCGCGACCTGGAGCCCTACCGCCTGTTCTGGCTGGAGGACGCCACCCCGGCCGAGAACCAGAAGGCCTTCGAGCTGATCCGCCGCCATTCGGTCACGCCGCTGGCGGTGGGCGAGGTGTTCAATTCGATCTGGGACTGCAAGTACCTGATCGAGAACCAGCTCATCGACTACATCCGCACCACCATCGTCCACGGCGGCGGCATCACCCACGTGCGCCGCATCGCCGACTTCGCCGCCCTGCACCAGGTGCGCACCGGCTTCCACGGCGCCACCGACCTGTCGCCGGTGACCATGGGCGCGGCCCTGCATTTCGACACCTGGGTGCCCAACTTCGGCATCCAGGAATGGATGTTCCACGACGATCGGACCGAGGAGGTGTTTCCCCATGATTACGTCTTCCGTAACGGACGCCTGCACGTCGGCGACACCCCGGGGCATGGCGTGGACATCGACGAGAAGCTGGCCGCGCGCTACCCGTACTCGCCCAGGCAGCTGCCCATCGCCCGCCTCGAGGACGGCACCCTCTGGGACTGGTGAGCGCGGCCGGCGCCCGGGCAGCGTGGCCGGGGCGCTGCTGCTGGCACTGGCGGCCTGTGCCGGCTTCGCCGCCGCCGCGGCCGAGCCGGTGCACTTCGACTGGTACGAGTACACCGGCCGCGACGCCGCCTTCGAGCAGCCGCTGCCGCCGGGGCACTACCGCAACCCGATCCTGGCCGGCTACTACCCGGACCCGAGCATCGTCCGCGCCAACGGCCGCTACTACCTGGTCAACTCCAGCTTCACCCACTTCCCCGGCATCCCGGTGTTCGAGAGCACCGACCTGGTGCACTGGAACCTGATCGGGCACGTGATCGACCGCCCGGGCATGATGGACTTCGACGGCCTGGGCACCTCGCGCGGCATCTTCGCCCCGACCATCGAGTACCACGACGGCACCTTCTACGTGGTCACCACCGCGGTGGACGCCGGCGGCAATTTCTACGTCACCGCCAAGGACCCCGCCGGCCCGTGGTCCGACCCGGTGTGGCTGCCGGACATCGAGGGCATCGACCCGTCGTTCTTCTTCGACGACGACGGCAAGGTCTACATCATCAACAACGACGCGCCGGAAGGCCCGCCGCGCTACGAGGGCCACCGCGCCATCTGGATGCAGGAGATGGACCTGGCCGCCGGCAAACCGGTGGGCCCGCGCCGCGTGCTGCTGGACGGCGGCATGGACCCGTCCACCAACCCGATCTGGATCGAGGGCCCGCACATCTACAAGCGCGACGGCTGGTACTACCTGGTCTGCGCCGAGGGCGGCACCTCGGTGAACCATTCGCAGGTGGTGGCCCGCAGCCGGAACATCTGGGGGCCGTACGAGCCGTACGAGGGCAACCCGATCCTGACCCAGCGCGATCTGCCGGCCGACCGGCCGGCGCCGATCGCCAACGCCGGCCACGCCGACCTGGTGGAAGGCCCGGACGGCCGCTGGTGGGCGGTGTTCCTGGCCAGCCGCCTGTATGAGGGCCGCCACTACAACACCGGCCGCGAGACGTTCCTGCTGCCGGTGGAGTGGGAGGAGGGCGGCTGGCCGCGGATCCTGCCCAGGGGCGAGGTGATCCCGCGCATCGTGCGCGCGCCGGCCACGGTCGGCGGCCCGGTCGACCAGGCGCCGTGGAGTGGCAACTTCACCTGGCGCGACGACTTCAATGGCCCGACCCTGGACCGCTCGTGGATCCGCATGCGCATCCCGAAGACCGAGTGGGCCGACCTGTCCAGCCGCCCGGGCATGCTGGCCATCCATCCGCAGGCCGAGAACCTGGACACCCTGCACAACCCCGCCTTTCTCGGACGCCGCCAGCAGCACCTGGTGTTCGAGGCCAGCACCGCGCTGGAGGCGCCGGCCGCGGGCGTGGCCGCCGGCCTGGCCGCGGTGCAGAGCGAGCAGTACTGGTTCTTCCTCGGCACGCGCCGCGCGGACGACGGCCTGGAGGTGTTCCTCGAGCGGCGCGCGGGCGATGCGCCGGCCGAGGTGCTGGCCTCGCGCACGGTGGCGGCCGGCCGCGAGGTGAAGCTGAAGATCGCCGGCAACGAGGGCGCGTATTCGTTCGGCTACGACACCGGCGGCGGCTGGCAGTGGCTGGTCGAAGACGCCGACGGGCGCATCCTCAGCACCGAGGTGGCCGGCGGCTTCGTCGGCGCGGTGCTCGGCCCGTTCGCGCGCGAGGAAGGCGCGCGCTGATCCACCACGACACGGGAGGGCAGGACCATGCACGGCAGCAGTTCGCATGGAGCAGGCGGGGCGGCGCGCAGGCGCCGCCTCGTGGCCGGGTGCCTGGCGGCGCTGCTGGCCGCGGCGCCGGGCTGGGCGGCGCAGGCCGAAGGGCCCGCCGATGCGCAGGCGCGGCCCTGGCTGGACGCCTCGCGCAGCTTCGAGGAACGCGCCGCCGCCCTGGTGGCGGCGATGACCCTGGAGGAGAAGGCCGCGCAGATGCAGAACGCCGCCCCGGCCATCGAGCGCCTTGGCGTGCCCGCCTACGACTGGTGGAACGAGGCGCTGCACGGCGTGGCCCGCGCAGGCCAGGCCACCGTGTTCCCGCAGGCCATCGGCCTGGCCGCGACCTTCGACGTGCCGCTGATGGGGCAGGTGGCGCGCGCCATCGGCGACGAGGCGCGCGCCAAGCACCACGCCTTCGCCCGCGAGGGCAGGCGCGGCCGCTACCAGGGCCTGACCTTCTGGTCGCCCAACATCAACATCTTCCGCGACCCGCGCTGGGGCCGCGGCCAGGAGACCTATGGCGAGGACCCGTTCCTCACCGCGCGCATGGGCGTGGCCTTCGTCCGTGGCCTGCAGGGCGAGGACGAACCGGCGCCGGCCAATGCGCAGGGCCAGCGCTACCGCAAGCTGGACGCCACCGCCAAGCACTTCGCCGTGCACAGCGGGCCGGAGGCCGACCGCCACCACTTCGACGCCCGCCCGGACCGTCGCGACCTGTACGAAACCTACCTGCCGGCCTTCGAGGCCCTCGTGAAGGAGGGCAACGTGGCCGCGGTGATGGGTGCCTACAACCGCGTCCATGGCGAATCGGCCAGTGCCAGCCGCTTCCTGTTGCAGGACGTGCTGCGCCGCGACTGGGGCTTTTCCGGCTACGTGGTGTCCGACTGCTGGGCCATCGTGGACGTGTGGAAGCACCACCGGATCGTGGCCACGCGCGAGCAGGCCGCCGCCCTGGCGGTGCGCAACGGCACCGAGCTGGAGTGCGGCAGCGAGTACGGGACGCTGCCGGAGGCAGTGCGCCAGGGGCTGATCGACGAGGCCGAGATCGACGCGGCGCTCACCCGGCTGTTCACCGCCCGCATGCGCCTGGGCATGTTCGATCCGCCGGAGGCGCTGCCCTGGGCGCAGTTGCTGCCGTCGGTGAACCAGGCGCCGGAGCACGATGCGCTGGCGCTGGCCGCCGCGCGCAAGTCCATCGTGCTGCTGAAGAACGACGGCCTGCTGCCCCTGTCGCGCGACATCCGCCGCATCGCCGTGATCGGCCCGACCGCAGACGATCCCATGGCGCTGCTGGGCAACTACTACGGCACCCCGGCCGACCCGGTGACCATCCTGCGCGGCATCCGCGAGGCGCTGCCACAGGCCGAGGTCCTGTACGCCCGCGGCGCCGACCTGGTCGAGGGCCGCGAGGATCCGGGTGCGGCGCCGCTGATCGAGCCGCAGTACCTGCGCCCGGCGCCGGGCGCGCGCGAGCGTGGCCTGCGTGGCGAATACTTCCGCAACCGCGACCTGGCCGGCGAGCCGGCGCTGGTGCGTGTGGACCCGCAGATCGGCTTCCGCTGGGACCGCGGCTCGCCCACCGACAACCTGCTGGCCCGCGGCGACGCCGAGGCCCACCAGGCCATCCCCGCCGACGGCTTCAGCATCCGCTGGAGCGGCCAGCTGCTGCCACCGGTCAGCGGCCAGTACCGCATCGAGGTGGCGGCCGACGACGGCTTCCGCCTGTACCTGGACGGCCGCCTCGTGCTCGACCGCTGGCAGGACAGCGACCGCACGCAGGCGGCCAGCGTGCGCCTGCCGCTGGAGGGCGGCCGCGCCTACGATCTGCGCCTGGAGATGTACGACCACGAGCGTGACGCGGCGGTGCGTCTGGGCTGGGAGCTGCCAGGGGCCAGGCCGCCGTTCGAGGCCGCGCTGGAGGCGGCGCGCCAGGCCGAGGTGGTGGTGTTCGTCGGCGGCTTGACCGGCGACGTGGAAGGCGAGGAGATGCGCGTGGACTACCCGGGCTTTTCCGGTGGCGACCGCACCGACATCCGCCTGCCGGCGCCGCAGCAGCGCCTGCTGGAGGCACTGCACGCCACCGGCAAGCCGGTGGTGCTGGTGCTGACCGCCGGTTCGGCGCTGGGCATCGACTGGGCGCAGCAGCACCTGCCGGCGATCCTGATGGCCTGGTACCCGGGCCAGCGCGGCGGCAACGCGGTGGCCGACGTGCTGTTCGGCGACTACAACCCGGCCGGCCGCCTGCCGGTCACCTTCTACAGCGCCGAAGAGAAACTGCCGGCCTTCGACGACTACCGCATGGAGGGCCGCACCTACCGCTACTTCGACGGCCGGCCGCTGTATCCGTTCGGCCACGGCCTGTCCTACACCCGCTTCGGCTATTCCGGCCTGGCTTTGGGGCAGGCGCGCGTGGGCGTGGACGAGCCCCTGCGCGTGGCGGTGACGGTGCGCAACGAGGGCACGCGCGCCGGCGAGGAGGTAGTGCAGCTGTACCTGGCGCCCACCCGCCCGGGGCAGCTGCGCGCGCGCCGCGAGCTGCGCGGCTTCCAGCGCGTGCATCTGGCGCCGGGCGAGGCGCGCGAGCTGGTGTTCGAGCTGCGGCCGGTGCGCGACCTGCGCCGCTACGACGAGGCCGCCGGCGGCTGGACCGTCGCGCCGGGCGAGTACGAGGTGCAGGTGGGCGCGTCCTCCGCCGACATCCGCGTGCGCGGGCGTTTCACTGTGGTCCGCTAGCGCGCCTGCATCCGGCGGCGCCGCCGGCCCCGGCCGACGGCGCCGCCATGTTTCCTCCCCCATGTCCCAGCGATCCGTGTCTTCCCAGTCCCCATCCGTTCCCTCCCGCCTCTGCGAGGCGGCCCTGTCCACGCTGCCGGCCGCCGTGGCGCGCCCGGCCTACGACCGCGCGCGCACGCGCATCGGCATCGTCCATTTCGGCCCGGGCGCGTTCCACCGCGCCCACCAGGCGGTGTACCTGGACGAGCTGCTGGCCACCGATCCGGACTGGGCGATCAGCGCGGTGTCGCTGCACAGTCCCGGCGTGCGCGACGCGCTGGCGCCGCAGGACGGCCTGTACACCCTGGTGCTGATGGAGCAGCCGCCGCGACTGCGGGTGGTCGGCGCGATCCGCGAGGTGCTGTGCGCGCCGCAGCAGCGCGAGGCGGTGGCCGCGCGCCTGGCCGACCCCGCCGTGCGCCTGGTGACCCTGACCATCACCGAGAAGGGCTACTGCCTGTCGGCAGATGGCGTGGACGCCGCGCACCCGGACATCGCCCACGACCTGGCCCACCCGCGCGAACCGGTCAGCGCCATCGGCTGGCTGGTGGAGGGCCTGCGCCTGCGCCGCGAGCGCGGGCTGCCGCCGTACACCGTGCTCAGCTGCGACAACCTGGCCGACAACGGCGGCCGCCTGCGCCGCGCGGTGCTGGACTACGCCGGCCGCCTCGATCCGGACCTGGCGGCCTGGATCGGACGCGAGGCCGGCTTCCCGCGCTCGATGGTCGACAGCATCACCCCGGCCACGGACGAGACGCTGCGCGCGCAGGTGGCCGCGGCCCTGGGCATGGAGGACGCCTGGCCGGTGCAGCGCGAGCCGTACGCGCAGTGGGTGGTGGAGGACGACTTCCGCCACGGCCGTCCGCCGCTGGAGCACGCCGGCGTGGTGGTCGGCGCCGACATCGCCGGCTACGACCGCGCCAAGCTGCGCCTGCTCAACGCCCCGCATTCGGCCCTGGCCTACCTCGGCTCGCTGCTGGGCCTGGAGACGGTGGCCGAGGCCATGCGCCATCCGGCGCTGGCCGGCTTCGTCGAGCGCCTGATGCGCGAGGACATCGTGCCCTCGCTGGCGGCCATGCCGGGCTTCGATCCGCAGGCCTACGTGGACGCGATCCTGGCGCGCTTCCGCAACCCGGCCATCCGCCACCTGCTGGCGCAGATCGCCTGGGACGGCTCGCAGAAGCTGCCGGTGCGCCTGCTGGGCACCATCGCCGAGGCCCTGGCCGCCGGCCGCCCCATCGACCGCCTGTGCCTGCCGGTGGCCGGGTGGATGTGCTTCGTGCGCCGGCAGGCGCGCGCCGGCGTGGCCCTGGTCGATCCGCTGGCCGACACCCTGGCCGCCCTGGGCCGCTCGCTCGGCGGCGATCCCGCGGCCGACGTGGCCGCGTTCCTGGCGCTGGAAGCGGTGTTCGGCCCGCTGGCCAAGGAGCCGCGCTTCGCCGGTGCGCTGCGCCAGGCCTATGCGGCGCTGGACGGGGCGGGCCCGGAGGCGGTGGCGGCGGCGCTGGCGCGTACCTAGCGCAGGTGTCCGGCCGCCGCCCGGCGCAGGGCGCGGCCCAGCCGCTCCAACAGTTGCGAGCGCACCGCCGCGTGCTGCCAGTACAGCGGCACGTCGAGCCAGCGCTTCGGATCGGGGATGACGATGCGGCCGGCCGCGCGTGCCGGCCCGATCAGCGATTCCGGCGCCAGGCACCAGCCCAGGCCCAGCGCCGCCGCCTCGACGAAGCCGGTGGAGGAGGGCAGGTAGTGCACCGGCGGCGCCAGCCGCGCGCGGGTGATGCGGCGGATGAAGCGCCACTGCAGTTCGTCCTTGCGGTTGAACACGATCAGCGGCGCCCGCGCCAGCGCCTCCGCGTCCATCCCGCCGCGGAAGTGGCGCGCGGCGAAGTCCGGCGAGGCGATGGGGTGGTAGCGCATGGCGCCCAGCGGCAGCGCGTTGCAGCCCTGCAGCGGCCGCGCCTGGCCGGTGACCGCGCCGAGCACGCTGCCGTCGCGCAGCAGCGCCAGGGTGTGGTCCTGGTCGTCCACGCGCACGTCGAAGATGTAGCCGTGGTCCCGGTGCAGGGCGGCCAGCGCCGGCAGGAACCAGGTCTGCAGCGAGTCCTCGTTCACCGCCACCGGGACCGCGTGCGGCGGCGCGCCGGGGACGGCCATGAAGTCGGCCAGCGCCTCGGCTTCCAGCGCCTGCATCGGCCGCACCCGGCGCAGCAGGCGCTCGCCGGCCGGGGTTGGCCGGCACGGCGACTGGCGCAGCACCAGCACCTGGCCCAGCCGGTCCTCCAGCGCCCGGATCCGCTGCGACACCGCCGAGGGCGTGATCGACAGCCGCCGGGCAGCGGCCTCGAAGCTGCCTTCCTCCAGCACGGCGGCGAAGGCGGTCAGCTGCGGGTGGAGCAGGTCCATGGAGGATAAGAAACGCTAAGGGCGGGAAAGAATTATTAGCTGGCCTTCAGCACCGCGGCAGGCCAGCATTGGCCGCCCTCCCTCCGTCCCGGGGTTGCCGCATGCTGTTGTCCGCCGCTTCCGCCGGCCTGGCCGCCGGTGCCGGCCTGATCGTCGCCATCGGCTCGCAGAACGCGTTCGTGCTGCGCCAGGGCCTGCTGCGCCGCCATGTCGGCCTGGTGGTGGTCACCTGCATCCTCGGCGACATGGCCCTGATCGCCTGCGGCACCGCCGGCATGGGCGCACTGGTGCGGCAATGGCCGGTGCTGCTGCAGGCACTGCGCTTCGGCGGCGCGGCCTTCCTAGGCGCCTACGCGGTGCTGGCCGCGCGCCGCGCCTGGCAGGGTTCGGGCGGGCTGGCGCCGGGCGCGGACGCGGAGGGCGGCCGGCGTGCCACGCTGCTGGCGTGCCTGGCCTTCACCTTCCTCAACCCGCACGTATACCTGGACACCATGGTGCTGCTGGGCGGCCTGTCCACGCGCTATCCGGGCAGCGGGCGCTGGGCCTTCGCCGCCGGCGCCAGCCTGGCCTCGGTGGGCTGGTTCACCGCGCTGGGCTACGGCTCGCGGCTGCTGGCGCCGGTGTTCCGCAGCCCGCGCGCCTGGCGCGCCCTCGATGCACTGGTGGCGCTGGTGATGGGCACGCTGTGCCTGCTGCTGCTGGCCCGGCCGCTGCCCCAGGCCGGGCCCTGACGGGCGCGCCGCGCGCCTACAGCCGGTAGGCGCGCTTGGGCAGGCGGTAGGCCAGGTCGATGGCCGTCTCCACCGCCTCGTCCTCGTCCATGCGGTGCTCGGCCACCAGCTTGGCCAGCACCGCGCAGTCGATGCGGCGGGCCACGTCGTGGCGGGCCGGGATGGAGAGGAAGGCGCGGGTGTCGTCGTTGAAGCCGACGGTGTTGTAGAAGCCGGCCGTGCTGAGGGTCTGCTCGCGGAAGCGCCACATGCCCTCGGGCGAGTCGTGGAACCACCAGGCCGGGCCCAGGTAGAGGCACGGGTAGTGTCCGGCCATCGGCCCCAGCTCGCGCGAGTAGGTGCTCTCGTCCAGGGTGAACAGGATGAAGGTGAAGCCCGGCTCGTTGCCGAAGCGGTCCAGCAGCGGCTTGAGCGCGTGCACGTAATCGGTGGCCAGCGGCAGGTCGGCGCCGACGTTGCGGCCGTGGCGGGCGAACAGGTGCGGGTTGTGGTTGCGGTAGCAGCCCGGGTGCAGCTGCATTACCAGGCCGTCGTCCAGGCTCATGGCCGCCATCTCGGTCAGCACCTGGCCGCGGAACAGTGCCGCCTCCTCGCGTGAGAAGCCGCCCTTGAGGATCCTCGAGAACAGGCGCTCGGCCTCGGCACGCGACAGGTTGGCGGTCAGCGCGCTCTCGTGGCCGTGGTCGGTGGAGGTGGCGCCCATGGCCTTGAAGAAGGCGCGGCGCTGGCGGTGGGCGTGCAGGTAGCCGTCCCAGGTGTACACGTCCTCGCCGGTGATCTCGCCGAAGCGGCGCAGCGCGTCGGCGAAGGCCTCGTGCTCGGGGTCCACCACCTCGTCCGGGCGGTAGGCGGTGATCACCCGGCCGTTCCAGCCGCTGTCGCGGATGGCCTGGTGGTGGGCCAGCGGGTCCAGCGGGCCCTCGGTGGTGGCCAGCACCTCGATGCCGAAGCGCTCGAACAGGGCGCGGGGGCGGAAGTCCGCGGTCTGCAGCGCGGCGGTGATGGTGTCGTAGTAGTGGTCGGCCGTATCGGCATCCAGGCGCACGCGCAGGCCGAACACGTCGTGGAACACGTGGTTGAGCCACAGCGAGGAGGGCGTGCCGCGGAACAGGTGGAAGTGCGCGGCGAACAGGCGCCAGGCCTCGCGCGGGTCCACCGGGGCACGGCTGCCGTCGGCCCGCGGAATGCCCAGCGCGTCCAGGCCGATGCCCTGGCTGTAGAGCATGCGGAACAGGTAGTGGTCCGGCACCAGCAGCAGCTCGGTGGCGTTGGCGAAGGGTGCGTTGCCGGCGAACCAGGCCGGATCGGTGTGCCCGTGCGGGCTGATGATCGGCAGCGTGCCGACCTCGGCGTAGAGGCGGCGGGCGATCGCGCGCTGGGTCGGGTCGGACGGGAACAGGCGGTCTTCGTGCAGGTGCAGGGGGCGGCCGGGGGTACTCATGGATCTTCCGTGTCGATGCGGGTGGGTGGAGGACGCGCGCCGTCAGCGGCGCGCGCTTTCCGCGGGTCCGAGGGTGGTGGGGATGGGCCGGCGCGCCAGCTCGATGCGCTGGAACACCAGCGCAGGATCGACCAGCCACAGCTTCACCGTGTTGGCGCCGGCGCGCACGCGGTGGCGGGAACGGGCCACGTGCACGTTGTCGATCACCGCCGCTTCCCAGGCGGTGAAGTCCGGATCGCCGGGGCTGGGATCCAGGCGGATGTTGACCAGTTGCGGCGGCTCGTCGTTGACCGAGACCGCGTAGCGCAGGCCGCCGCGGTTGCGCACGTCCAGGGTCGGCGAGACCAGCACGCGCAGCTCGACCTCGCCGTCCTCGTGCATCACCACCGGGTATTCCAGGCGCGCGCCGTCGCCGCCGGGCACCAGCGGTTCGCCGGTGGCCGGCCAGGCGGCGACCGCCGACAGGGTGCGGCCCAGGTTGGGGATCACCTGCCACCGCCCGCCGGGCGGCGGCACCGCGCGCGCGTAGTGCTCGGCCTCGATCGCGACCACGCCGTTGCCCTCGACGAAACCGCGTGCGCCGGCGTGCCGTGGCGGCTTGTGCACCGGCACGGTCACGTACACTTCGGTCCAGTCCTGGCCGCGGATGTAGACCACACCCTCGTGGCGGCCTTCCGGCAGCGCGTCCCAGTCCACCTCCAGCCGCAGCGGCTGTTCGTCGGCCACTTCGCCGGCGGCCGGGGACACCTTCAGCCAAGGCGTGCGGCTGGTGGCTGTGAAGGCAATCGGTGCCTGGCCGCGGTTGAACACCACCACCTCGCGGGTCGGGGCGGCGACCGGATCCAGCTCCGGCAGGCGCGGGGCCTTGAGCAGGGCGGGGTAGGCCAGCGGATCGCCTTCCACCGCCACGCCGGTCACGCCCTTTTCCGGCGCGTCGACGCTGGCCAGCGCCGGCAGGATGTTGCGCGGCGGCGACTGCCAGTGGGTATAGCCGATCCGCGGCTGGCTCATCATGTGGATCCACTTGCCGCCGGCGATCTCCTGCTCGTACACGCGCTGCAGCTCGGCGTCGCGGGCGAACAGCTTGCGTGCCTGTTCGGCCCAGGCATTGGCCGAAGCGCGGCCCTGGGCGGCGTAGAGCCGGTTGCGCGCCACCGCCACGTGCAGGTGGTTGAGGTTGGCGCTGGCCAGCACCGGGTATTCGACCAGCTGGTACCAAGCGTCGCGATGGCTGGCCGGGATCTTCGGCGCCAGTGCCTGCACCTGCGCCACCAGCGCATCCCATTCGGACAGCACGCGCCCGGCCTCGCGGTCGTGGACCAGGCTCCAGGTGGCGGCGTCGATCAGTTCCGGCTTGCGCCGCGCGTTGAGCCGGGTATAGCGGGTGAGGATGTCACCGATGGCCTGCGCATGCGCCGGGCCGAACTGCTCGGCCGCCCAGCGTGCCGGGTAGGCGCGGATCCATTCCAGGTCGGCCGCGTCCGGATCCCAGGCCTGGTCGAGGAAGGCGCTGATCGGCAGCTCCAGCGGCTTGATGTCGCCGACGTTGACCACCCACAGCCGCTCCACGCCATGGGCCCAGGCCAGGCGCATCTGCTCCCAGGCGCGCTCGATCTGGGTGCTGTTGAGCCACTTGTAGTTGCGCGGGCCGCCGACGTAGTCGAAGTGGTAGTAGACGCCGTAGCCGCCCGGGCGCCTGTCGGCCGGGTCGGGCAGGCGGCGGATGTTGCCCCAGTTGTCGTCGGAGAACAGCAGGGTCACGTCGTCGGGCACGCGCATGCCCTTGTCGTAGTAGTCCTGCACTTCCTTGTAGAGAGCCCACACCTGCGGGGTCTGCTCGACGGGCTTTCCGGTGACCTCGCCGATGATGCGGCGCTGGTCGGCCACGATCCGTTCCAGCAGGGCGGTGGCGGTCTCCTCGCTCATCGGCTCGTCGCCGTCGCCGCGCATGCCCAGGGTGACCACGGCTTCGCGGCCCTGCAGGCGCTCGATGCCGCCGCGCCAGAACGCCTGCAGCGTTTCCGCGTTGCGCCGGTAGTCCCAGGGGCCCTGGCCATAGCGCGCCCATTCGTGGTGCGCGCGCATCATCGGCTCGTGGTGGCTGGTGCCGATCACCACGCCGTAGGCGTCGGCCAGCTCGGCGTTCTTCGGATCGTCGTCGTAGAAGGCGCGCGGCAGCCACATCGCCGGCCACAGGAAGTTGGCCTTGTGGCGCAGCAGCAGCTGGAACACGCGCTCGTAGAACTGGTGGTTGGTGCCGCCGAAGGTCGCCTTGCTCCAGCCGCCCAGGGCCGGGTCCTCGTCGTTGATGAAGATGCCGCGGTAGCGCACCTTGGGCGCGTCGACGAAGCGGCCGGGGGCGATGTACAGGGCCTCGCGTCGCGGTGGCGGCACGTCGGCCCACCAGGTCCAGGGCGAGACGCCGATCCGGCGCGACAGCTCGTACAGGCCGTAGGCGGTGCCGCGGCGGTCGGCGCCGGCCACCAGCAGGGCGCGCTCGATGCCCGGCTCCGGCCGCTCCACCACCTGCAGCAGGTAGGCCTCCCACACGCCGCTTACGCCACCGGTATCAATCCGGTGTTCGCGGACGATGCGATCGACCCGCGGGCTGCGGCCCAGGGTGCCGGCGATGATCGCCAGCTTCGGCGTGGCGGCCTCCGCCGCCGGCCGCCCCGCGACCGCCGCCAGGTCGCCGCGCAGCGCCTCGGCGGCCAGCTTCACTGCCTCGAAGTCGCCCTCGTCCACCAGCACCGGTAGCGGGGTGCCGCGCTCGATCAGCGGCAGGCTGCCGGCGCTGCGGGCTTCGCACACCGCGGCCGGGGCGCGGCAGTCCTGGCGCGCGAGCACCGCGCCCGGGATCAGGAGCACGGCGCCCAGCAGCAGGGCAAGGTGTCGCTTGGTCATCAACGTCTCTCTCGCATCGGCGGCCGCGGCCGGCGCACGTGGCACCGGTCGCGGCGTCAGTGGGGCACGCGCCGGCTCAGGAGCCGGGCGCGCGCGGGAGTTCGAAACGGGCCGGTTCCAGGCGCGGCGCCAGCAGGTGCACCACCAGCAGCGCGACCACGTAGGCCGAGCCGGCGACCAGGAAGATCGTGCCGTAGCTGCCGGTGGCCTGCAGCTGCGCGCCGGTGAACAGCGACATGGCCATGCCGCCCACCGCACCGGCGAAGCCGCCGATGCCGACCACCGAGGCCACGGTCTGGCGCGGGAACATGTCCGAAGGCAGGGTCAGCACGTTGGCCGACCAGCCCTGGTGGCCGGCCATCGCCAGACCGATCAGCGCCACGGCCAGCCACAGGTTGTCCACGTGGGCCACCAGTGCCACCGGCGCAACGCACAGCGCGCACACCAGCATCGCGCCCTTGCGCGCGCGGTTCATGTTCCAGCCCATGCGCACGAAGCGGCCCGCCAGCCAGCCACCGGCGATGCTGCCCACGTCGGCCATCAGGTACACGGCGATCATCGGCGGGCCGATGGTGGCCAGCGACAGGCCGTACTCGGAAGCCAGGAACTTGCCCAGCCAGAACAGGAACAGCCACCACACCGGGTCGGTGATGAACTTGGCGGCCACGAACGACCAGGACTGGCGGTGGCGCAGCAACCGCAGCCACGGCACCTTCACCGTGGGCTCGGGTGGGTCGGAGCGGATGTGGGCCAGTTCGGCGGCCGACAGGCGGGGCTGCTGCTCGGGCGGACGGTAGCGGGCCAGCCACAGCGCCAGCCAGGTGGCGCTGAGCACGCCGGTGCACAGGAACGCCGCCTGCCAGCCCCAGGCCGCGGCCACCACCGGCACCACCAGCGGCGCCAGGATCGCACCGATGTTGGAGCCGGCGTTGAAGATGCCCACCGCGAAGGCTCGCTCCCGCTTCGGGAACCATTCGGCCACGGTCTTGACCGCGGCCGGGAAGTTGCCGGCCTCGCCCAGGCCCAGGGCGAAGCGCGCCAGGATGAAGCCGGCCACGCTGGCGGCCAGCGCATGGCCCATCGCCGCCAGCGACCAGATGCCGATGGCCAGCGCGTAGCCGATGCGCGTGCCCAGCCGGTCGATCACTGCGCCGGCGCACAGCAGGCCGATGGCGTAGGCGGCCTGGAACGCGGTGACGATCCAGCCGTACTGGATCTCGTTCCAGCCGATGTGGTCCTGCAGGAACGGGGCCAGCACGCCCAGCACCTGGCGGTCCACGTAGTTGATGGTGGTGGCCGCCAGCAGCATGGCGCACACGCGCCAGCGGTAGCGGCCCACGCCGGTGGCGCTCATGCGCCGGCCCCGTGCCGCCACCGGCCCTTGCAGACAACGCAGCGCATGCAGCCCCTCTCCTTCCCGGTATACGGCCCGTATCTGGTATCGCTATCATTAACACACGTGCGAAAGCAGGCCAAACGGCGTTGCGGCGGAACACGGCGCTGTCCCCCATGTTCCGGTTTTGAGCGGAAAAACAAGGTGTTTCCACGCTGCAGCGCAACATGAAGTGCGCTGCAGCGCTTGCTTGCGCCTGATTGTTTGAGAGCGCTACCATCGCGGCGCCTCGGCCGACCTGCCGGGTGGCAACCACGACCAACAACAACCACCACACCTGGACGCGCGACAACGCACGGCGCGTCACATCGGGAGGGAAAACGGTGAACAAGAAACTGTGCAAGACCGAACTGGTCCGCGCGCTCGGCCTGTGCCTGGCCATGACCGCCGGCGCCGCGTTCGCGCAGGAGGCCGCCGAGCAGCCGGCCGCCCAGACCGAGGCCCAGCAGCTGGACACGGTGACCGTCCGCGGCTTCCGCCAGAGCCTGCAGTACTCGACCGAGGCCAAGCGTGAGTCCACCGGTTTCACCGATTCGATCTTCGCCGAGGACATCGGCAAGTTCCCGGACACCAACATCGCCGAGTCGCTGACCCGCATCCCCGGCATCCAGCTGGCCCGCGACGTCAACGGCGAAGGCCTGAACATCGGCATCCGCGGCCTGGGCAACAGCTTCACCAAGACCACGATCAACGGCGCCTCGGTGGCCACCGCCTCGATCGGCCTGGACGCGACCAACCAGAACCGCGAGGTCGACCTCAACCTCTTCCCGACCGAGTTCTTCAACCAGCTGACCGTGTACAAGTCGCCGGTGGCGAGCCTGCCCGAGGGCGGCGCCGCGGGCGTGGTGGACATGCGCAACATGCGCCCGTTCGACCTGCCGGGCGGCACCCACATGACCTACTCGCTGCAGGCCGACTACAACGACGTCGCCAGCAAGACCTCGCCGCGCGGCTCGTTCATCGGCAGCTGGACCAACGACGCCGGCACCTTCGGCGTGCTGGCCGGCGTGACCTCCAGCCGCGGCAAGCTGGGCGTGGAGGGCTACGAGACCATCGGCTGGACCAACCCGAACCTTACCAACGCCCAGTGCGGCGCCGGCGGCGACCCGGCCGGCTTCCCCGAGGTCGGCACGCCCTGCAACCGCAACGGCGGCAACGGCTGGCGCATCCCCGACGTGGTGCCCGACAACCCGTCCACCATCGCCGCCGGCCTGACCCCCGGCCAGGTGATCGACCGCGACTGGCTGTTGCAGCACAACCCGGGCTTGGACGTCGAGCAGCTGGGCGAGGCGCTGATCCCGCGCCTGGGCCGCCCGGTGCACATGTCCGGCGACCGCGACCGCGACGCCTTCCTGGGCTCCGTGCAGTGGCGTCCGACCGAGAACACCGAGTTCTACGTGGACGTGCTGTATGCCAAGGCGCACCGCACCAACGATCGCATCGACCTGAACCTGATCGGCCGCAACGGCAACATCATCCCGCTGGACATGAAGGTGGACGCCAACAACGTCGTCACCAGCGCCACCTTCACCAACGCCCAGTTCTTCCTCGAGGCGCGCCCGTACCGCGAGGACGTGCAGTACTGGCACATCACCCCGGGCGGCACCTTCTGGTTCAACGACGGCAACGCGAAGCTGGACGTGCAGGCCAACATGAGCCGCAGCTGGATGTTCCGCGAGTCGCCGACGATCCTGTTCAACTCGCCGTTCACCACGCTGCAGTACACCAACGACGGGGGCATCCCGCGCTGGACCACCGACCTGGACCTGAACGACCCGAACCTGGGCTGGACCTGGGACGGCGGCGGCCGCGTCTGGGCGCAGAACGAGAAGCGCGTGACCGAGACCAGCGGCGTGCGCGCCGACCTGCAGCTGGGCGAGGATCGCAACAACGTCAAGCTGGGCGTGGCCTGGGACGAGAACTTCCGCCGCATCCAGGGCTTCGGCGACACCGGCAGCGACTGGCAGCCGTACGCGTTCTCGCAGGTCACCGACGCCGACCTGGCCGGCTACATCCTGCCGGGGCCGGCCGGCTTCGTGACGGTCGACTTCGACCGCTTCATGCGCGACACCAACTACGCCCGCTACCGCGACGCGGCGCCCGAGGCGGCCGGCCCGAACACCGGCGGCGCCACCGGCGGCTTCAAGGAGCAGACCAGGGCCGCGTACATCGAGGTCAACACCGAGGCCGACGTCCTCGGCCGCGCGCTGCGCCTGAACGCCGGCGTGCGCTACGTGGCCACCGACCAGGAGATCAGCGGCCCGGTCACCATCGGCGACGAGCGCTTCTGGCAGACCCTGGACGGCGACTACAGCGAATGGCTGCCCTCGTTCAGCGCGGCCTGGGACGTGGCCGACAACGTGGTCCTGCGCATGTCCGGTTCGCGCACCATGACCCGCCCGAACCCGAGCTCGATGCTGCCGGCCACCACCTTCACCGACCAGTCGGCGCAGGTGGCCAACCAGGGCAACCCGAACCTGACCCCGTACATCTCCACCAACTTCGACCTGGGCGGCGAGTGGTACACGGGTGCCGAGGGCTTCGTCGGCCTGACCCTGTTCAACAAGCGTGTCGAGGGCTACACCTACCAGGGCGTGACCACGATGCCGTTCCGCAACCTCGGCATCCCGTTCGACTCGCTGACCGACGCCCAGCAGCAGGCCCTCAACAGCCGCGGCGGCCCGGACGTGGCCACGGTCAACGTCAACCAGCAGGTCAACGCCGACGCCGAGCTGGAGATCCGCGGCTGGGAGCTGATCTGGGTGCAGCCGCTGGGCTTCGTGTTCGACGGCCTGGGCTTCATGGCCAACTACACCGACCTGGACATCAAGACCCTGGGCAAGGACGCCGACGCCCTGGCCGGCAACGTGTACGGCGTGTCCCCGTCGCTGTGGAACGCCACCCTGTACTGGGAGAACGCGGTCGCCTCGGTGCGCCTGTCCTACAGCTGGGCCGAGGGCGCGGCGGGCACCGGCCCGAACCAGCAGGGCATCCTGCCGGCGCAGATCTACGGCGAGGACCGCGGCCAGCTGGACCTGTCGGCCAGCTATACGCTGCGCAACGTGCCGACCCAGCCGCAGCTGACGCTGAACGTGCTGAACCTCACCGGCGAGAAGCGCCGCTCCAACTTCTGGCACGACAACGCGGTCAACGACCTGTACGATCCGGGCACCACGGTCATGGTCGGCATCCGCGGCAGCTTCTGAGCCAGGGACATGAACGGGCGATAGCCTGAACGCGGCCCACCCGGCGCGACCCGCCGGGTGGGCCGTTGCCCATCCGCGGCCCGGCCGGGCCGCATGCGAGCACTAGAAGGGGGATCGCAATGACGAGCAGCGCCAACACGGAAATCCTCTCGGTCAGGGAAAAGGTCGGCTACGCCCTCGGCGATCTGGCGGCGAACCTGATCTTCCAGACCCTGGTCACCTTCCTGGCGTTCTTCTACACCGACGTCTACCGCATCCCCGCCGGCATCGCGGCGCAGATCATCTTCGTGGTCGGCCTGCTGGGCGCGTTCGTGTTCACGCCCCTGGTGGCGGTGCTGGCCGACCGCACCCACAGTCGCTGGGGCAAGTTCCGGCCGTGGATCCTGTGGACCGCGGTGCCCTTCGGCGTACTCTCGCTGCTGGCCTTCACCACCCCGGACCTGGGGCCCGGGGGCAAGGTCATCTACGCCGCGGTCACCTACACCCTGCTGGTGCTGGTGTACGCGGCCAACAACCTGCCGTACGCCGCCCTCTCCGGCGTGCTGACCGGCAACATGGCCCAGCGCAACAGCCTGTCGTCCTACCGCTTCGTGGCGGTGATGATCGCCCAGCTGATCGTACAGGCACTGCTGCTGCCGATCGTGCTGATCCTGGGCGACGGCGACCGCGTGCGCGGCTTCCAGAACGCGATGCTGCTGTTCGCCGTGGTCGGCACCGTGTTCTTCCTGGCCACCTTCTTCACCACCCGCGAGCGCGTGGTGCCGGCGCCGGAGCAGAAGTCCAGCATCCGCCAGGACCTGGCCGACCTGGTCCACAACCGGCCCTGGCTGGTGATGCTGGCCGGCACCATCCTGGTGTTCATCACCCTGGCGCTGAAGGGCGGCATGTACGTGTACTACTTCAAGTACTACATGGACGAGGCCGCCCTGGCCGCCTTCCTGGAGAACATCGGCTTCAACGGCTTCATCGCAGGCCTCAACGCCGCCCTGACGGGCATGGGCCTGGCCGGCTTCCACTGGCCCGAGGACGCGCCGACCTCGGCGCTGAGCCTGTTCAACGGCTCGGGCATCGTGCTGATGATCGTCGGCATCGGCTTCTCCAAGCCGCTGGCCGACCGCTTCGGCAAGCGCAACGTGTTCGGCGCCTTCCTGTTCCTGTCCACGCTGTGCCTGCTGGTGTTCTGGTTCTTCCCGCCGCAGGCCGCGGGCGCGGCCATGCTGGCGCAGGTGCTGCACGGCTTCTTCTACGGCGTCACCGTGCCGCTGCTGTGGGCGATGGTGGCCGACGTGGCCGACTACTCGGAGTGGCGGAACAACCGCCGCGCCACCGCCATCATCTTCTCCGCGATCCTGTGCGGCCTGAAGGTCGGCCTGAGCGTGGGCGGCGCGCTGGTGGCCGGCATCCTGGCCCACTACGGCTACGTGCCCGACCAGGCCGCGCAGCCGCCCGCCGCCCTGGACGGCATCCGCCTGGCGGTGAGCGTGTACGCCTCGCTGCCGTTCCTGCTGTGCGTGGCGCTGCTGTTCTTCTACGAGATCGACAAGGCGATGGAGTCGCGCATCGAGCGCGACCTGGCCGCCCGCCGCGGCGGCCAGCCGGCCTGACCCGTCCCCGAGGAGCAAGACCATGGCAGACAAGGAATACACCCGCGAGGAGATCGAGGCGCTGGCGGCCCGCTCCATCGCCCAGCCGCTGGTGACCCACATCTACACCGCCGACCCCTCGGCGCACGTGTTCGAGGGCAGGCTGTACATCTACCCCTCGCACGACATCGAGACCGGCGCCGCGTTCGACGACGACGGCGGCCACTTCCAGATGCGCGACTACCACGTGTTGCGCCAGGACAGCCCGGACGGCCCGGTGACCGACTGCGGGGTGGTCCTGGACGTGGCCGACGTGCCCTGGGCCGACCGGCAGATGTGGGCGCCTGACGCGGCCACCCGCGACGGCAGGTACTACTTCTACTTTCCGGCCAAGCGCGCCGACGGCATCTTCCAGATCGGCGTGGCCGTGGGTGACCGCCCCGAAGGCCCGTTCAGGCCCGAGCCGGAACCGATCCCGGGCAGCTACTCGATCGACCCGGCGGTGTTCCGCGACGACGACGGCGAGCACTACATGTACTTCGGCGGCCTGTGGGGCGGCCAGCTGCAGAAGTACCGGGACAACCGCTACGACCCGGCCCATGCCGAGCCGGCGCCGGACGAGCCGGCGCTGGGCCCGCGCGTGGCGCGCCTGGACCACGGCATGAAGCACTTCGCCGAGGCCCCGCGCGAGGTGGTCATCGTGGACGAGGACGGCGTGCCGCTGCGCGCCGGCGACCACGACCGCCGCTACTTCGAGGGGCCATGGATGCACAAGTACCAGGGCCGCTACTACCTGTCGTACTCCACCGGCAACACCCACTACCTGTGCTACGCGGTGGCCGACGACCCGTACGGTCCGTTCGTGTACCAGGGCCGCATCCTGGAGCCGGTGGTGGGCTGGACCACGCACCACTCCATCGTCGAGTTCGGCGGCAGGTGGTGGCTGTACTACCACGACTCGGTGCTGTCCGGTGGCGTCACCCACCTGCGTTCGGTCAAGGTCACCGAGCTGCACTACGACGAGCAGGGCCGCATCCGCACCATCCACCCCTATGGCGGCTGAGCCGACGATGCTGGCCACCGACCCGCTGGCGCCAGGCCCGCTGCTGGAGCTGGGCACCGGCGCGCTGGCGGTGACGGTGGCGCCGGCGGCCGGCGGCCGCATCGCCCAGATCGCGGTGGACGGCGAGCCGCAGCTGGTCGGCCACGGCGAACACGGCAGCACCGCCGCCATCGCCTGGGGCTGCTATCCGATGCTGCCCTGGGCCGGGCGCATCCGCCGCGGCCGTTTCGCCTTCCGCGGCGCCGAGTACCGGCTGCCGGCCACCCTCGGCGACCATGCCATCCACGGCGTGGGCTACGTGCTGCCGTGGCAGGTGGTGGCGCACGCGCCCGACCGGCTGGAGCTGGCGCTGGCGCTGCCGGAGGACGCACGCTGGCCGTTCGGCGGCCACGCGCGCCAGCGCATCCTGCTCGACGGTCGCCGCCTGCGCCTGGAGCTGGAGGTGGCCGCCGGGGCGCAGGCCATGCCGGTGGTGCTGGGCTGGCATCCCTGGTTCCGCAAGCCGCAGCGGCTGGAGTTCGCACCCGGCGCCATGTACCCGCGCGACGCCGAGGGCATCGCCGTGCTGCCGACCGTGCCGCCCGCGCCGGGACCGTGGGACGACTGCTTCCTCAACCAGGCGCCGGTGGTGCTGCACCGCGACGGCCGGCGCCTGCGCCTGACGTCGGACTGCCGGCACTGGGTGGTGTTCGACGAGCCGGCGCACGCCACCTGCGTGGAGCCGCAGACCGGCCCCGCCGACGCCTTCAACCTGGAACCGCGGGTGATCGAGCCCGGCCAGGCCGCCTCGGCCTGGTTCGAGCTGGCCTGGGACTGACTAGTCGCCGAGCAGGGCCTGGATCGCGGCGAAACCCGCGCTGGCGCGCTCGCGCTTGCGCGCCGCGTCGGCCACCGGGTCGGCGCCGTCGCGCTGCAGCTCCTCGGCCGGCAGCTCGTCCAGGAAGCGGCTCGGCTGCAGCCGCACCTGCTCGCGGAAGCGCCGGGCCTGGCGGCTGTAGGAGAGCCACAGCTGGGTCTTGGCGCGGGTGATGCCCACGTACATCAGCCGGCGCTCCTCCTCCAGCGAGCCTTCCTCCAGCGCGGCCTCGTGCGGCAGCGTGCCTTCCTCGCAGCCGACGATGAACACGTAGTCGAACTCCAGGCCCTTGGCCGCGTGCAGGCTCATCAGCCGCACCTGGTTGCCGCCCTCGTCCTTGTCGTTGCGCGACAGCAGCGCCAGCTGCGCGGCCAGGTCGCCGGCGCTGGCGCCGCGCGGGCCGCCCTCGAACCAGTCGGCCAGCTCGTCCAGGTTGGCCTGGCGCCGCTGGAAGGCGGCCTCGTCCCTGCTCTGCGCGCGCAGCTCGGCCAGCAGGCCGGACTTCTCCACCAGCCGGCGCACCAGGTCGGCGGCGCTGAGCCGCGGGGCGTGGTCGCGCAGGTCGGCGATGATGTCGTTGAACGCGCTCAGGCCGTTGGCCGCGCGCGGCGGCAGCTGCTGCAGCACGCCCATGGACTGGGCCGCGCGCGACAGCGGCAGGTGCTTGCTCGCGGCCAGCTCGGCCAGGCGCGCCAGCGAGGTGGCGCCGACCTCGCGCTTGGGCGACTGCACCGCGCGCAGGAAGGCCGCGTCGTCGTCCGGGTTGGCGATCACCCGCAGCCAGGCCAGGGTGTCCTTCACCTCCTGGCGTTCCAGGAAGGCGGTGCCGCCGGTCAGGTGGTAGGGGATGCGCAGCAGCTGCAGCGCCTTCTCCAGCGGCCGCGACTGGTGGTTGCTGCGGAACAGGATGCAGAACCCGCTCCACGGCACCTGCCTGGCCTCGTGCAGGAACGAGATCTCCGCCGCCACCCGCTCGGCCTCGTGCTCGGCGTCGCGGCACTCCCACACCCGGATGCGCTCGCCGTCGGGACGGTCGCTCCACAGCTTCTTCAGGTGCACGTGCGGGTTGTGCGCGATAAGCGCGTTGGCCGCGCGCAGCACCCGGTTGGAGCAGCGATAGTTCTGCTCCAGCTTGATCACCTTCAGCTGCGGATAGTCCTTCTCCATCTGCAGCAGGTTGTCCGGGTTGGCGCCGCGCCAGGCGTAGATGCTCTGGTCGTCGTCGCCCACGCAGGTGAAGTTGCCGCGCGGGCCGGCGATGGCCTTCAGCAGGCGGTACTGGGCGTCGTTGGTGTCCTGGCACTCGTCCACCAGCAGGTAGCCGATGCGCTCGCGCCAGGCCGCGGTGATCTCCGGACTCTGTTCCAGGATCTGCACCGGCAGGCGGATCAGGTCGTCGAAGTCCACCGCGTTGAACGCGGCCAGGCGCGCCTGGTAGCGGGCGTAGAGCCTGGCCGCCTCCATCTCGCGCGGCGAGCGGGCCAGGGCCAGCGCCTGCTCCGGCGACAGGCCGGCGTTCTTCGCCCGCGAGATCAGGTTGCGCGCGTCCTCCACCGCGTCCGGCTTGGTCCCTGGCGGCAGCAGGTCCTTGACCTGCGCGGCGGTGTCGTCGGCGTCGAAGATCGAGAAGCCGCGCTTGAGCCCGGCGGCCTCGTGCTCGATCTGCAGGAACTTCAGGCCCAGGGCGTGGAAGGTGCAGATGGTCAGCCCCTCGCCGGCGTCGCCCCGGATGCGCCTGGCCACGCGCTCGCGCATCTCCTTCGCCGACTTGTTGGTGAAGGTGATGGCGGCGATGCGCCGGGCCGGATAGCGCCCGGAACCGATCAGGTGGGCGATCTTCTCGACGATGACGCGGGTCTTGCCGCTGCCGGCGCCGGCCAGCACCAGCAGGGGGCCTTCGTCGTGCAGGACCGCGGCGCGTTGTTGGGGGTTGAGCACGGGCGCGGACGGGGTGGAACGGGTCGCGCATTCTACCCCGGGCGGGGTGGGGCCGACGCCGGCCGTCCGGCGGGCGGCGCGCCGGCAGGCTCGCGCCGCCGGACCGGCCGGTAGAATCCGTGCATGGCCAAGCTCTACTTCTACTACTCGGCGATGAACGCCGGGAAGACCACCACTCTGCTGCAGTCGTCCTACAACTACCGCGAGCGGGGCATGCGCACGCTGATCCTGACCCCGCGCCTGGACGACCGCGGCGGCCGTGCCGGCGTGGTGGCCTCCCGCATCGGCCTGCGCACCGAGGGCACGGCCTTCGACCGCGACACCGACCTGGAACGGCTGGTCGAGCGCGACGTGCTGGCCAACGGGCCGCTGGGCTGCGTGCTGGTGGACGAGGCCCAGTTCCTCACCCGCGCCCAGGTGTGGCAGCTGAGCGAGGTGGTGGACCGCATGCGCATCCCGGTGCTGTGCTACGGCCTGCGCACCGACTTCCGCGGCGAGCTGTTCGAGGGCAGCCAGTACCTGCTGGCCTGGGCCGACGAGCTGCAGGAGATCAAGACCATCTGCCACAGCGGCAAGAAGGCCACCATGAACGTGCGGGTGGATGCGTCCGGACGCGCGGTGACCGACGGCCCGCAGGTGGAGATCGGCGGCAACGAGCGCTACGTCTCGGTCAGCCGCCAGGAGTTCAAGAAGGTCATGCGCGGCGAGGGCACCATCGAGCCGCTGCAGGCGCCGCTGCTGTGAGCCGGGCGGCGCGGCTTACGCCGGCGCGTCCCCGCCGGCGCTGCGGCTGCGCACCACGGTGATGGTGCAGTCGGCCTCGGCCACCACCTTCGCCGACACGCTGCCCAGCAGCCGGCGCACGCCGGTGATGCCGCGCGCGCCCATCACCAGGTGGTCGATGGCGTTGCCGCGCGCATAGTCGATCAGCGCCTCGGCCACGTCGGCCGATTCCAGCACGTGGTAGGTGATGCGGTGGTCGGGCAGGTCCAGGGCCCGGGCCCAGTCGCGCAGCGCCACCAGGCGCTTGACGTGGCGGTTGCGTCCGGCCGCGTCCAGGTTGGAGTCCATGCCGATGCGCTGGGTGCGCAGCACGGTCACGCAGGCCAGGCGCGCACCGGGGGCGCTGGCCACGATCCGCTGCACCGCCTCGCGCAGCGCGGCGTCCAGGGCGGCGTCGCGCTGCTTCACGTCCACCGCCACCATGATCAGTGGCGCGCGTACCGCCGCCGGGGCCGGCTCGCGGAAGCGGCTGGCGTCCATGCCCAGCGACTTCCACCAGCGCCGCAGGGTGTCCAGGCGGCCGCTGCGCTGGGCGCGGTCGGCGCGCGCGGTCAGCACCACCTGCTCCGGATGCTGCAGCTCGAAGGCCAGCTGCGCGGCGCTGGGATGGCGCTCGTCCGGGTCCACCTCCAGGCAGCGCAGGATGATCTCCTGCAGCCAGCGCGGGATCTCCGGGTTGAGCGCGCGCGGCGGTGGCGGGTCCTGGTACAGCCGGCGCTTGAGCCCGCGCTGGCTGCCGGGCGAGCCGAACGGGCGCACCCCGGTGGCCAGGTGGAACAGGGTCACGCCCAGGGCGAACAGGTCGCTGCGCGGGTCCGAGCGCACGCCCAGCACCTGCTCAGGGGCGATGTACGGCGCGGTGCCCATCGGCACGCGGAACTGCTCGGCCAGCAGGTCCGGCAGCTGGGCGTGGCGCGACAGGCCGAAGTCGATCAGCACCATGCGCTCGCCGCCCTCGGTCGGGCGGTGCAGCAGCAGGTTGCTGGGCTTGATGTCCAGGTGCACCACATGCTGGCGGTGCAGGTCGTCCAGTGCCAGCGCCGCCAGCGCGCCCAGCGCCGCCACCCGCTCCGGGTCCAGCGGCGCCTGGTCCAGCAGCGGTCGCAGGGTCTGCCCGGCCACGTGCTCCATCACCAGCCACGGCTGGTCGCCGTCGTCGCCGGCGGCGATGAAGCGCGGCACGTGCGGGCCGGACAGGGTCGGCAGCAGCATGCGTTCGACCTCGAAGCCCACCAGCTGGCTCACCTTCTCGCCGTAGCCGATGCGCGGCAGCTTCATCAGCAGCGGCAGCCGGTGGTCCGGGTGCTCCACCCGCCACAGCGTGGCCATGCCGCCCTCGTGCAGCGACTCCAGCAGGCGGAAGCCCCCCAGCAGCATCCCCGGTGCCAGTTTCGGCGGCATGTTCAGTCCTCCCCCAGCAGGCGCCTCGCGAAGACCTCCGGCAACCCGGCGGCGCGGATCCGTGCCGCCGCCGCTTCGTGGTCGTAGGGCACGCGCAGGATCGCCAGCTGCCGGCTGCCGGTGTCGTACCAGGCGCAGCAGGCGGCCGGATTGCCGTCGCGCGGCTGGCCGCAGGTGCCGACGATGGCCAGCCAGCGGCGGCTGGGCAGCAGCGGGATCGGCGTGCCCGGGCGCGGCTCGAAGTACGCCGCCGCACCGGGCAGGGTGCTGTCGTAGTACAGCGCCGGCTCGTGCACGTGTCCGCAGAAGGTGATGCGCCGGTCGGTGGCCGCCAGGCTGCGCTGCGCCGCCAGCAGGCTGTCCACGTAGCCCCAGCCGGCCGGGTCCCAGGCGTTGGCGTGCACGTACAGGCGGTCGTCCTCGGCCACCTGCAGCGGCAGTTCACGCAGGAAGCGCAGCTGCTCGCCGTCCAGGCGGTCGCGTGTCCAGGCGATGGCCGCGCGCGCCTGCTCGTGCAGGCGCGCCTGCTCCGGCGCCAGCACCGCGGCGTCGTGGTTGCCCTGCACGGCGATGGCGCCGGCGGCCACGTGCTCGCGCACCGTGTCCACCACCCAGGCCGGGTCGGCGCCGTAGCCCACCAGGTCGCCCAGGAACACCAGGCGCTCGCAGCCGGCGCGCCGCAGCGCCTTCAGGCACGCGGTGAGCGCCTCGCGGTTGGCATGCAGGTCCGCCAGCAGGCCGATACGCATCCTCTCCCTCCCGCGCCGCACGGTAGCCGCGGGCGCCCCGGCACGCCATTCGGCGAAGGTCTAGCGGCCGCTCAGTACAGCACCCGCTCCTCCGGTGGCGGCGGGTTCCACTGGTACAGCCAGGTCTCGGTGAGGGCGCGGCCCTCGTGGCGCAGGTACAGGCGGATGTCGATCTGGCCGGTGGACCCGTCCGGCGGATAGACGTCGAACATGGCGCGGTAGCCGTCGATGGCGTGCAGCGGCCGTGCCGAGACCGTGTCCACCTGGCCGCGGCTGGCCTCCACCACCGCTTCCACCGTGGCGTTGCGCGCGCCCAGGGCCGCCAGTTCGCCGCCGGCGAAGTCCACGGCGAAGCGCTGCGAATAGCGCTCGCGCCTGAAGCCGATCACCCCGCCCAGGCCGGTGCGGGTGGCCACGCAGCGGGCCAGCGGCGGACGCGCCGGCGGCTCGGCGCCCCAGTACAGGCGGTAGCCGAACAGCAGCTCCTGGCCCGGCTGCGGCCGTGCCTCGGGGTTCCAGAAGGCGACGATGTTGTCGAAGGTCTCGTCCACCGTGGGGATCTCCACCAGCTGCACGGTGCCGCGGCCCCAGGCGTGCTTGGGCTCGACCCACAGCGAGGGGCGGCGGTCATAGAACACGCCGTCGTCCTGGTAGTGGTCGAAGTCGCGGTCGCGCTGCAGCAGGCCGAAGCCGCGCGGATCCTCGTCGACGAAGGCGTTGAAGCGCAGCTGGCGCGGATTTCCCAGCGGCCGCCAGATCCACTCGCCGGCGCCGGTCCACAGCGCCAGGCCGTCGCTGTCGTGGATCTCCGGGCGCCAGTCCCAGGCCATGCGGCGGTCGTTCTCGCCGACCTGGAACATGCTGGTGCAGGGGGCGATGCCCAGCCGCTCGATCTCCCGGCGCGGGTACAGCGCCGCGTCCACGTCCATCAGCAGCGGCTCGCCGGGGGTGATGGCCAGGCGGTAGGCGCCGGCCACGCTGGGCGAGTCCAGCAGCGCGTACACCACCAGCGTCTCCGAGCCCGGCTGCGGGCGCTCCAGCCAGAAGGCGGTGAAGTCGGGGAATTCCTCCGGCCGCGGCAGGCCGGTGTCCACGGCCAGGCCGCGCGCCGACAGGCCGTACTGCATGCTCGCGCCCACCGCGCGGAAGTAGCTGGCACCGAGGAAGGCGACGAAGTCGCGCTGCATGTCCTCGGGCCGGTGCAGGCGGAAGCCGGCAAAGCCCAGGTCCTTCGGCAGGCGCCGGCCGTCCAGGCCACTGCGGCCGTAGTCGAACATGGCCGGGTCGTAGGCCAGCTCCCGGGCCTGGCCGTCGGCCACCTCGTACAGGCGTACCGGGCGGCGGAAGCCCAGGCCCAGGTGGAAGAAGGTGGCGCGGAAGCGCGTGCCCGGCAGGTCGTGCCAGAGCGCCCGCTCCGGGCGGGTGCGCAGGGCGTGGTACTGCTCCCAGCCCAGCGCCGTCACCGCCGGATGCGTGACCTCGCCGCGCGGCGTGTACGGCCGTCCGGCGAGGGCACGGGCATGGCCCTTGAGCCAGGCGTAGTCGAAGCGGTGGCGCTGGCCCAGCGTGGCCGGCGCGGGGGAGGTGGCCAGGGCCGGGAGCAGGCCGGAGGCGGCGAGCGCCGCGCCGGCACGGATCAGGAACTGGCGTCGGTGCATGGCGCGTCCGTGGTATGGGAACGGGCCATCTTAAGCATGCTGAAACCGCAGGCAGGCTTAACGCGCGCGGCTCAGCGCTGGCAGCGCGGGCACCAGACCGTGGTGCGCTGGCCGACGCTGGCCTGGCGCAGGCGGGTGCCGCAGGCCGGGCAGGGCAGGCCGCCGCGGCCGTACACGGCCAGCTCCTGTTCGAAGTAGCCCGGCGCGCCGTCCGGGTTGAGGAAGTCGCGCAGGGTGGTGCCGCCGCGGGTGATGGCGTGGCCGAGGATCCCGCGCACCGCTTCGGCCAGGGCCATGTAGCGGGCCAGTGAGACCCGCCCGGCCGGGCGCAGCGGGGAGATGCCGGCGCGGAACAGGCTCTCGGCGGCGTAGATGTTGCCCACGCCGACCACGATGCGCTGGTCCATCAGGAAGGTTTTCACCGGCGCGCTGCGGCCGCGGCTGAGGCGGTACAGCCAGTGGCCGTCGAACCGCTCCGACAGCGGCTCCGGGCCCAGTCCGCGCAGCAGCGCGTGCTCCGTGCCGGCCGGCTGCCACAGCAGGCAGCCGAAGCGGCGCGGATCGGTGAAGCGCAGCACCCGGCCCGAGTCCAGGGCCAGGTCCACGTGGTCGTGCGCGCCGACCGGGGTGTCGGCCGGCAGCACCCGCAGCATGCCGGACATGCCCAGGTGGAGCAGGGCGCTGTGGCCGGCGTCGGTGTCCAGCAGCAGGTACTTGGCGCGGCGGCGCACCTGCACGATGCGGCGACCGGGCAGCTCGCGCGCCACCTCGGCCGGGATCGGCCAGCGCAGGTCCGGCCGGCGCAGGGTCACGGCGGTGACGGTGCGGCCCTCCACGTGCGGGGCCAGGCCGCGGCGGGTGGTCTCGACCTCGGGCAGCTCGGGCACGGCTCAGGCTCCGGCACCGGCCAGGCGGGGCACCGCGGCGTCGCCGGCCGGCGTCCACAGCCGCACCGGGCCGCCGAAGGCCTCCGACAGCAACGCCTCGTCGAGCATGGCCGCGCGCGGTCCCTGCGCCAGCATGCGGCCCTCGCGCAGCAGCACCACGTGGCCGATCTCCGGGATGATCTCCTCGATGTGGTGGGTGACCAGCACCAGGGTGATGCCCTGGCGCGCCAGCTCGCGGAGCATGGCCAGCAGGCGGTCGCGGGCGACCACGTCCAGGCCGGTGCTGGGCTCGTCCAGGAGCAGGGCGTGCGGGCGGTTGACCAGGGCGCGGGCGATCAGCACCCGCCGCGCCTCGCCGGTGGACAGCTCGGCGTAGCGGCGCCGGCGCAGGTCCGCCACGCCGGTGCGGGCCAGGGCCTCGGCCGCCCGTTCGCGCATGGCCTCGGTGATCTCACGGAATGGTGGGACGACGAAGCTGGCGAACAGCCCGCCCAGCACCGCGTCCTCCGCGGTCAGCCCCGGCAGCTCGGCCAGGCGGGCGCCGAAGTCGGCGGTGACGATGCCCAGTTGCGAACGCAGCCGGTCCACCTGCCAGCGCGCCTGGCCCAGCACCCGCACCGGCGGCGGGGCGTCGGCGCCGCGCGCCAGCGGGTACAGCTCGCGGGTGATGAGCTTGATCAGGGTGGACTTGCCGCAGCCGTTGGGACCGAGGATGGCGGTGTGCTGGCCCTGGGCGATGCGCAGGCTCAGGTCGTGCAGGACCCGGACCTGGCCACGGACCACCGTGGCGTGGTCCAGCTCGATCAGCGGGGGGAGGTCGGGGCCGGCCGCGGGCGGGGCGGGCTGGTTCATGACGCGTGGTTCACCGGGCTGTGCCGCGCGTGAACGCCCCGCGCGGCCGATGGATGCAGTTTGCCGGAGAAGGGCCCATGATGTCGCCTGCGAATCCCCCGCTTCACCCATCCGAGCCTGAACGATGCCCGACGCCCTGATTTCCTTCCTCACCTCCGGCGTGGCCGGGCTCGGCTGGGGCGGCCTGCTCCTGGTCCTGCTGGTGATGACCCAGCTGACCATCTTCTCGGTCACCTTGTACCTGCACCGCAGCCAGGCGCACCGCGGCGTGGACTTCCACCCGGTGGTCGCGCACTTCTTCCGCTTCTGGACCTGGCTGACCACCTCCATGATCACCAGGGAGTGGGTGGCCATCCACCGCAAGCACCACGCCAAGGTGGAGACCGAGGAGGATCCGCACAGCCCGCAGACCTACGGCATCGCCAAGGTGTTCTGGCAGGGCGTGGAGCTGTACCGCGAGGCGCGCAACGACCGCGCCAGCATCGAGCAGTACGGCAAGGGCGCGCCGGACGACTGGATCGAGCGCCACCTGTACACCCCGCACGCCAACCTCGGCCCGACCCTGCTGCTGCTGGTCGAGTTCGCCCTGTTCGGTCTGCCGGGCGTGGCCATGTGGGCCATCCAGATGGCCTGGATCCCGTTCTGGGCGGCCGGCGTGGTCAACGGCCTGGGCCACTGGTGGGGCTACCGCAACTTCGAGTCGGCCGACACCTCCACCAATCTCACCCCGTGGGGCGTGTGGATCGGCGGCGAGGAACTGCACAACAACCACCACGCCTTCCCGTCCTCGGCGCGCTTCTCCATGCGCCGCTGGGAGTTCGACATCGGCTGGGCGGTGATCAAGGGCCTGGAGAAGCTGGGCCTGGCCAAGGTGCTGCGCGTGGCGCCGAGCCTGGACATCCGTCCGAACATCGCCGTGCCGGACACCGAGACCCTGCGTGCGCTGCTGTCGCACCGCTTCCAGGCCATGACCGACTACAAGCGCAACGTGCTGATGCCGGCCCTGCGCGAGGAGGCCACCGCCGCCGGCGCGCGCCTGCGCCAGCTGCTGCCGCGGCCGCTGCGCCGCGGCCTGGTGGACGACGGGCGCTGGCTCGAGCCGGACGCGCGCGAGCAGCTGCGCCAGTGGGTGGAGCAGCGCCCGCGCATCCGCGTCCTGGTCGAGTACCGCGCGCGCCTGGCCCAGGTGCTGGAGGCGCGCGGCAACGACGCGGCCGAGCGCCTGCGCCAGCTGCAGGCCTGGTGCCAGGAGGCCGAGGCCTCGGGCATCCGCGCGCTGCAGAACTACGCCGCGCGCCTGAAGGGCTACGCCTTGGCGCACTGATGGCGCGCCCGGCTGCCCCGCTTTGCGTGCCCCGGCGCCTGGGCGCCGTGCTGGCACTGTGCGTGGCGGCCGCGCCGCTGGCCGCCCAGGTCGAGCGCGCCGGCGACTACCTGGCGAAGATCGACACCGACGGCGACGGCCGGGTCTCGCTGGAGGAGTACCTGGACTGGATGGGCTACGCCTTCGGGCGCATGGACCGCGACGGCGACGGCGTGCTGGCCCCGGCCGAGCAGCCCGGCGGCAAGGGCCGGCCGATCACCCGCGAGGAGCACCGCCAGCGTCTGGCCGAGCGCTTCCGCCGCCAGGACGCGGACGGCGACGGCTACCTGGACGCACGCGAGCTGGCCGCGCCGCCGCGCTGACCCGTCCGCGCCGGACGCGGTCCGCTCCCTGGGGAGTCACCGGTCACGCGGCGGGTCGGCCACCGGCTGCCCGTGTTGCAGCAGCCACAGCATGATCGCCTTCTGCCGCACGTAGTTGGCGCTGACGTACGACTCCACCAGGCCCTGCCAGCCGTCGAGGAAGCCGCCGCGCAGCAGGTAACCGCGCCAGAAGCGCCAGGCCGGCGAGAGCACGATCTTCGCCAGCGAGGCGCGCTTGCCGCGGGCGAACTCGTGCTCGGCCATCATCCGCGCGTAGCGCTGCTTCTTGCCCAGCACCTGCTCGAAGGAGCGGTAGGGGTAGTGCAGCATGTCCCCGCGCAGCGTCGCCACCGGACCGCGCACCTTGACCGTCTCGTGGATCTCGCGGTCGCCGTGCCAGCCGCCGCGGCGGCGGTCGAACAGGCGCAGCTGACGGTCCGGGTAGGCGGTGCCGTGCAGCAGGAAGCGGCCGAAGTACTCCGAGCGGCGGGCGAAGCGGTAGCCGGCGGCGCGGGTGAAGCCGGCGCGGCGCTCGGCGAGGATGGCCTGGCGCAGCTCCGGGCCGATCCGTTCGTCGGCGTCCACGCACAGCACCCAGTCGTGGCGGGCCTGGTCCACGGCGAACTGCTTCTGGGTGCGGAAGCCGTCGAACGGCCGCACCAGCACGCGCGCGCCCAGGCGCTCGGCGATGGCGGCGGTGCCGTCGCTGGAGCCGGAGTCCACCACCACCACCTCGTCGCAGAAGTCCAGCGAGGCCAGGCAGTCGGCGATGCGGTCGGCCTCGTTGCAGGTGATGATGCAGGCCGACAGCGCGGGCCCCTGGCCCGTGGCGGCGTCGGGAGCGGGAACGGGGGGCGGTTGCATGCGCCCAGCCTAGCAGCGCCGCATCCGTGCGGCACCTCCCCGGTGCCATAATTCCGCCCAGTCCAAGCGTCAGGAGCGTCCGCGTGCCCCGCCATTACCTGCTGTACGGTTCCGAGCGTTATGCGCTGGCCATCCTGCGTCCGATCCAGGCGGCCATCCGCGCCCGCGGCGACGAGGCGGCCTGGTTCTTCGACGGCCCCGGCGCCGAGGACCTGGCCCCGGACGAGCCGCTGCTGACGGTGGAGCAGGTCCGGGCCTGGAAGCCCTACGCGGTGATCACCTCGTCCAACGCGGTGCCGCACTTCTTCCCCGGCGTGAAGGTGGAGACCTTCCACGGCTTCGACGCCGGCAAGCCGCGGCACATCTACATCCGCGGCTTCTTCGACCTGTACTGCACCACCGGCCCGCGCGACACCGCCGCCTTCAGCGAGCTGGCGCGCAAGCTGGGCCACTTCAGCGTGGTCGAGACCGGCTTCCCGAAGATCGACCCGTTCATGAGCCAGCTGGGCGACGAGCCCGAGCCGGTGCGCGACCCGCCGGTGATCCTGTACCACTCCACGTTCTCGCCGTCGTGGAGCGCGGCCGGCATCCTCTACGACGAGGTCAAGCGGCTCTCGCGCACCGGCGAGTGGCGCTGGATCGTCACCTTCCATCCGAAGATGGACCCGGAGATGGTGGCGCGCTACCGCGCGCTGGAGAACGAGTACCTGCGCTTCGCCGACAACGACAACATCCTGGAGCTGTTCGGCCAGGTGGACGTGATGTGCTCGGACACCTCCTCGGCGCTCAACGAGTTCCTGCTGACCCACAAGCCGGTGGTGACCTTCAGGAACCGCCGCCCGGGCCCGCAGCTGATCGACATCGACGATCCGAAGGACTTCGAGCCGGCGATCCGCCGCGCGCTGTCGCGGCCGCCGGAGCTGATGCAGGCCATCCGCCAGTTCGCCGCCGAGCTGCACCCCTACCGCGACGGCCGCTCGGCCGAGCGCGTGCTGGACGCCATCGACGCCTTCGTCGCCGCCGGCGGCCGCAACCCCAGGCCCAAGCCGCTGAACCTCTGGCGCAAGTTCAAGATCCGCAAGCGCATCGGCTACTGGGGCCCGGCACGCTGGGACTGAGGCCGGCGCGGGCGCGCCGGCGGCCTCACCAGCGCAGCCGGCGCGCGGCCAGGGTGCGGCCCAGCTGCCGGTACAGGGCGCGCGCCTGCGCCTCCGGCAGGAAGCGGATGCGCAGCGGCGGGCTCATGCCGCCGGCGCCGGCGGTGTCCAGCCACAGGCTGGCCGTGCCCAGCCAGCGGTCCACCGGCGAGCGGGTCAGGCGCAGGCCCTGCAGCTTGTCGATCTCGGCGAAGCGCCACCAGCGCGACCACCAGCCGCCGCGTACGGCCACCAGGCGCGCATCCACGGCATAGCCCATGTACCCGGCCTGGCGCCAGGCGGCGTAGGCCGCCCAGGGCAGCCACAGCAGCGCCAGCAGGCCCCAGGCGCCGAACTGCCAGGCCAGCACCGCCGCCACCAGCAGCGTCCACGGCAGGTCGCCGGCGAACAGGCGCCAGGCGGTGCCCGGTGGCAGCCCCTGCCAGCGCGGCGGCGGCCAGGCCACGCCCGGCAGCAGCCGCCCGACCAGGGCGTCGCAGGTGGCCGGGGTGGCGATCGGCGCCAGGTCGCGCAGCTTGCGCGGGTCGTCCTCGCGCCCGCCGACGGCGGTGTCGATGCGCAGGCTGCGCCGGCCCAGCAGCCGGTGCAGCAGGGTCTCCTGCAGGTACCAGGCCTGGATGCGGCGCGGCGCCACGCTGCTGCGCAGGCGCGCGAACAGGCCGCGCTCCACGGTCAGGCGGCGGCGGTCGCCGGTCAGGCGGAAGCCGAAGTACTGGGCCAGGGCCAGCGCCACCGACAGCAGGCGCAGCGCCGCCACCGCCAGGGAGAACAGCACCAGCGCCGCCGCCGCGGTACCGGCCCAGCCCAGGCGCATGCGCCGGGCCTGGCCCAGCAGCTCGTCCAGCACCTCCTCGAGCAGGTAGGTGACCCAGCCGGCGGCCATCTGGTCCGGCAGCATCTGGGCGACCGCGCCCAGGCCGGCGGCGACCACGATCATGCCGCGGTTGGAGACCAGGCCCAGACGCACCACCTCGGCCGGCGGCAGGGCCAGCAGGACCTCGTCCTGCGCCTGCGCGGCGGCGGGGGCGGGCGTGCCGGCGGTGCCGCCGCCGCGGTGGCGGACCAGCTGCTCCAGGGCCAGCGCGTCGGCCAGGCCCAGCACCCGCATCTGCGCCTCGGGCCTGCGCCCGCCGGCCGCCTCCAGGCGCACCTCGGCCACGCCGAAGATCCGGTGCAGCAGGGTCTGGTGCAGGGCCACGTTGTGGATGCGGGCGAACGGGATCTCGCGCCAGGTGCGCTGCAGCAGGCCGTTGCGGATGGTGATGCCGCTGCTGCCGATCCGGTAGCGGTAGGTGAAGTACTGCAGCACCGAGATGCCCACCAGCGCCGCCACGCCCATCAGCGGTGCCCAGTCGGCCATGTCGCTGGGGCCGCGCCGGCCGAACACCACCAGGGCCACCAGCGGCACCACGAACTGGCGCAGCTGCTGCAGCAGCACGAACAGCCAGGACCAGGGATGCAGGCGCCGCTCGGCGGGGGCGGCGGGGGTGTCGGTGGCGGTGTTCACAGGGCGTCGTCGCTTTCGACCTGGCGGGCCAGATGCGCGCGCAGCGCCTCGGCGTCCTCCAGCGCCAGCAGGGGCAGCCGCACCGCGGCCAGGCGGGTGCCGGCGGTGTGCACCACCAGCGTGGCCAGGCCCAGGCGCCGCTCCAGCGGGCCGCGCTCCAGGTCCAGATGCTGCACGCGCGAGACCGGCACCAGCGTCTCCACGCGCCACAGGCCGCCGCGGCGGATGGCGAAGCCGTCGGCGTCCAGCTTCCAGCCGATGCGCCGGTGCCGGACCACCCCGACCAGCCCGCCCAGCAGCAGCCCGGCGCCCCCGGCCAGGGCGATGCCGGCCAGCTTGGGCAGGTGCAGCAGGGCGGCCGCGGCCAGGCCCGGCACCAGGGCCAGCGGCAGGGCCAGCGCGGCCGCGGTCCCGAGGGCGTAGAGCAGGGCGCCGCGGCGCGGCAGCGGCTGCCACTCCGCCTCCGGCGGCAGCGGGGGCGGAACGGCGGAGGGCGTCGGGGCGTCCAGGATCTCGGTCACGGCGGCGGCAGGCAGGGGACGGAACCCGGATCGTACGGGTTCGCGCCGCCGCGCGGCAGTGTCAGCGCGGCGCCGCGTACGGATTGGGCTCGCCGCTGCCGGGCGGGCGCAGGGTGTAGCGCTTGTAGGTCCACTGATACTGGGCCAGGTCGCGGCGGGCGATGCGCTCGACCTCGGCGTTGAGGCAGGCCGCGGCCACCTGCGGGTCGGGGTCGCCGATCGCGGCCGGGGCCGGCTCCACGTGCAGGGCGAACTGCGGGCCGTCGCCGATGCGCTCGCACCAGGCCATCAGCACGGTGGCGCCGGTGCGCTCGGCCAGGCGCGAGAGCAGGGTCATGGTCAGCGCCTGCACGCCGAAGAACGGCGCGAACTCGCCGTCGCCGGCCTTGGGCTGCTGGTCCGGCAGGATGCCGACCGCGCCGCCCTCCTTGAGCACCTTCCACAGCCGGCGCACGGCCGGGCCCTCGGCACGCACCTGCTGCACATTGTCCACGCCGCGCACCCGCTGCAGGAAGGCGTCGCCGGCCTCCGACTCCGGCGGCCGGTAGACCACGGCGATGGGGCCGCGCGAGGCCAGCCACTGGTTCAGCAGCTCCCAGTTGCCGAAGTGCGGGGCGGCCACGATCACGCCGCGGCCGGAGGCCAGGGCGGCGTCGTACAGCGCCTCGCCGTGGCGCTCGCGCAGCAGCCGCCCCAGGTTCTCCTCCGCCGGCCGGGTCCACAGCTTGAGCGTCTCCAGGGCCTGGCGGGCGGTGGTGCGCAGGATGCGGCGGTGCAGGGCCTCGCGCTCGGCGGCCGACAGGTCCGGGAAGGCCAGCTCCAGGTTGCGCCGTGCCACCCGGCTCTCGCGCGCGTCCAGCCGCCGCCACAGCCAGGCGGTCAGGTCCCCCAGGCGGTAGAGCAGGGGCCAGGGGAGCCGCCCGACCAGGGCGGCGGCGGCGTACAGGAGGCGGGCTTGGCTTTGTGCGGACATGGCCGACCAGTCTAGCCCGTTCCGGCGCCGCGGCCTGCTCCCGGGCCGCATCAGGTGACAGGCCGGCGCCGGGCGGCGATGCTTGGCGCCCCGTTCCGTAAGGTGGAGAACCATGCTTGCCCTGATCCAGCGCGTCACCCGGGCCTCGGTCACGGTCGAGGGCCGGACCGTCGGCGAGATCGGCCCCGGGCTGCTGGCCCTGGTCGGGGTGCAGCCGGGGGACGGGCCGGCGCAGGTGGAGAAGATGGCGAAGAAGCTGCTCGGTTACCGGGTGTTCGCGGACGATGCCGGAAAGATGAACCGTTCGTTGAGCGATACCGGCGGCGGCCTGCTGCTGGTCAGCCAGTTCACCCTGGCCGCCGACACCGGATCGGGCATGCGCCCCAGCTTCAGCACCGCCGCGCCGCCGGAGGAGGCTGAACTCCGTTTCAACCAGCTGGTCGAAACCTGCAGGGCCCGCCACGCCCGCAGGGTGGAAACCGGCCGCTTCGGCGCCCATATGGTGGTGAGCCTGGTCAACGACGGGCCGGTGACATTCCTGCTCCGGTCTTGACGGCGCTGAACGGAACGCACGCAAGTCGTTGACGCGCAAGGGCCGGCCCGGTCCGGTGACGGCCCGGCTGGTATAATGCTAGGTTCACTTCATTCCACACCGCACGGTGGCGCACTGCACATGGCCAACGAACGCCCAGCCCAGCATTCGGATATCAAGCAACTCATCAGCAAGGGTCTGGAGCAAGGTTACCTGACCTATGCCGAGGTCAACGATCACCTGCCCGACGACCTGGTGGACCCGGAGCAGATCGAAGACATCATCGGCATGATCAACGGCATGGGCATCGACGTCCATGAGGTCGCGCCCGATGCCGAAACCCTGCTGCTCAACGATGCCTCCACCGGCCGCGACGTCGACGACACGGCCGCCGAGGAGGCCGCCGCGGCGCTGAGCGCGCTCGACTCCGAGGGTGGCCGCACCACCGACCCGGTGCGCATGTACATGCGCGAGATGGGCACGGTGGAGCTGCTGACCCGCGAGGGCGAGATCGCCATCGCCAAGCGCATCGAGGAAGGCCTCAACCAGGTGCAGGCCGCCCTGGGCAGCCTGCCGTGGTCGATCGAGACCCTGCTGGAGGAGTACGAGCAGCACAAGGCCGGCAAGAAGCGCCTCGCCGAGGTCGTGGTCGGCTTCAACGACCTGGTGGAGGAGGCGCCCGAGGACGCCATCCCGGTCGAGGACGTGGCCGATGACGCGGCCTCCGACGACGAGGACGAGGAGGAGGTCGCCGCCGACGACGAGGCCGACGCCACTCCGGCCGGCCCGGATCCGGCCGAGGTCGCCCGCCGCATGGAGGAGCTGGCCGGCCTGTACGCCAAGTTCAAGAAGGCCCACGCCAAGGGCGGCGCCCAGGACAAGAAGGTGATCAAGCTGCGTGCCGAGATGGCCGAGCTGTTCTGCACCTTCAAGCTGCCGATGCCGCTGACCGAGACGCTGACCCGCAAGCTGCGCGACGTCACCAACGAGATCAAGGAGCACGAGCGCCGCGTGCTGCACCTGGCCACCAACGTGGCCCGCATGCCGCGCAAGGACTTCATCCGCGTCTGGGAAGGCAACCAGACCAACCTGGGCTGGGTGGACGAGCTGCTCAAGCGCAAGCAGAAGTGGTCCTCGGCGCTGCGCGAGGTCAAGGACCAGATCATCGCCGAGCAGCAGGCCACCATCGCCATCGAGCAGGCCATGTGCCTGGACCTGGCCGACATCAAGGAGATCAGCCGGCAGATGGCCTATGGCGAGGCCAAGGCGCGCAAGGCCAAGAAGGAGATGGTCGAGGCCAACCTGCGCCTGGTGATCTCCATCGCCAAGAAGTACACCAACCGCGGCCTGCAGTTCCTGGACCTGATCCAGGAGGGCAACATCGGCCTGATGAAGGCGGTGGACAAGTTCGAGTACCGCCGCGGCTACAAGTTCTCGACCTATGCCACCTGGTGGATCCGCCAGGCGATCACCCGCTCGATCGCCGACCAGGCGCGCACGATCCGCATCCCGGTGCACATGATCGAGACGATCAACAAGCTCAACCGCATCTCCCGCCAGATGCTCCAGCAGTACGGCCGCGAGCCGACGCCGGAGGAGCTGGCCAAGGAGATGGACATGCCCGAGGACAAGATCCGCAAGGTGCTGAAGATCGCCAAGGAGCCGATCTCGATGGAGACGCCGATCGGCGACGACGAGGACTCGCACCTGGGCGACTTCATCGAGGACACCAACGTGGAGTCCCCGATCGAGACCACCACCAACATCAACCTGCAGGAGACGGTCCGCGAGGTGCTGGCCGGCCTGACCCCGAGGGAGGCCAAGGTCCTGCGCATGCGCTTCGGCATCGACATGAACACCGACCACACCCTGGAGGAGGTCGGCAAGCAGTTCGACGTCACCCGCGAGCGCATCCGCCAGATCGAGGCCAAGGCCCTGCGCAAGCTGCGCCACCCGAGCCGCTCCGAGCAGCTGCGCTCGTTCCTCGACATCGACTGATCCGCCGGCGCGCAGCGCCGGTCCGCTCCAGGCCAAGGCCCCGCCCATGCGGGGCCTTGGCGTTTTCCGGAGCCTGGCTTGCGGCCGACCCATGCCGGCGCGCCGCGCGCCGCTGCGGCCCTGCCCAGGGGGCGGACCATCCGCTACACTGCCGCCCGCAGCGCGGGCCTATAGCTCAACGGTCAGAGCAGGGGACTCATAATCCCTTGGTTCCAGGTTCGAATCCTGGTGGGCCCACCATGTGGATCAATAACTTAGGCCGCCTTCGGGTGGCCTTCGTTGTTATTGGGCGTCTCTCGTGGCCGTTCTGTGGCCGTTCGTGCTGAGCTGCTCCGGTGATCCTGGATCTGCACAGCTGTGCTGCCGATCTGCGCAACGGGGCATCCAAGCGCCCATTCCTGCACCTCATGCTCAAGCCAGCGGTGATCGTGCCGTGGCGCTCGGGCGACACCCAGACCTGGCCCTCCGACCACTGCGACCACTCGCGCAGCTGCTGCACCTTCGGGTGGCTTTTGTCGACGCTGTCCAATACCGGCAGGTCATGCGGGTCGAACACCCGGGTCTCGGCGCCGAGGTGCTGCAGGATGCGCTCGGCTTCCAGCGCCAGCTTTCGGCTGAAGGATTGCGGCCGCAGCGAACCGTACAGCAGCAGGATGCGAGGTGGATGCATGTCGCCAGCGCCCAGCACCTCGTGCACAGGCATGGGGAGCAGGCCAGCGTCCAGGTGAGCGGGAAGGTCGAAGGGGGATTGTTCGGGCTTATTCGTTCGATTATTCTAGAAACATGGAAACGAAAGATGCAATCGCCTCCCTGACCGCCTTGGGCCATGCGACCCGTCTAGCTGCTTACCGTCTGCTGGTCGAAGCCGGCCCCGCAGGCCGCATGGCTGGTGACATCGCTGAGGCGCTGGGCGTTCCCGGCGCGACGCTGTCCTTCCATCTGAAGGAGTTGGTGCATGCCGGTCTGGTGGAGGGTGAGAGCCAAGGTCGCTACGTCTGCTATCGCGCCAACTTCCAGGCAATGAACGGCTTGATCGAGTACCTCACCCACAACTGCTGCTCCGGTTCGAGCAACGCCGAATGTACGCAGGTGAACGATCCCGCCTGCGGCTGCTGATCCTGCGCCGTTCTCCTGCAAGCGCCCCGCTTTCCTCCACATGACAACCTCGCCATGACCCACAACGTTCTTTTCCTCTGCACCGGCAACAGTGCCCGTAGCATCCTGGCCGAGGCCACACTACGTGCGTGGGCCGGCAACCGCTTCAAAGTGTTCAGCGCTGGCAGCCAGCCCACCGGCACCGTGAACCCGTTCGCCCTGGCCCAGCTGCAGGCCGAGGGGATTTCCACCGCCGGGTTGCGCAGTAAGTCCTGGGACGAATTCACCACGCCGGAGGCCCCGCGCATGGACCTGGTCGTGACCCTGTGCGACTCGGCGGCAGCAGAGACTTGCCCGGTGGTGTTCGGGGATTTCCTACGCACCCATTGGGGTTTGCCTGACCCCGCAGCAGCCGGCGGCAGCGATGACGACAAGCGTGCGGCGTTCAGGCAGGCCCATCGTGTCATCCAGGCCCGACTGAGGGCCTTCCTGGCACTTCCCTCGTCGGCCTGGGAGGACCGTGCGCAGCTCAAGACCGCCCTGGACAAGATTGGCTTTGTCGAGGCCGAGGAGGAAGCCGGTGAGTGATGCAGCTCCACGCATGGGTTTCTTCGAGCGCTACCTGACCCTTTGGGTAGCACTGTGCATCGTGGTGGGAACGCTGCTGGGCCACCGATGGCCGGCCGCCTTCGAGCGCCTTGGAAGCATCGAGTGGGCGCATGTAAACCTGCCCGTGGCCGTGCTTATCTGGGTGATGATCGTGCCGATGCTGATGAAGATCGACTTCGGCGCGCTGCGCCAGGTCGGTCAGCACTGGCGCGGCATCGGTACCACGCTGTTCATCAACTGGGCGGTGAAGCCATTTTCGATGGCTTTGCTGGGATGGTTCTTCCTACGCCACGTCTTCGGGCCTTGGCTGCCGGCCGACCAGGTGGACTCCTACATCGCCGGCCTCATCCTGCTGGCGGCCGCGCCGTGCACCGCGATGGTGTTCGTGTGGAGCAACCTGTGCCGTGGGGACGCGGCTTTTACGCTCAGCCAGGTGGCCTTGAACGACGCCATCATGGTGGTGGCGTTCGCCCCGCTGGTCGCGCTGCTGCTCGGCATCTCCTCCATCACCGTCCCCTGGGCCACGCTGGTCATCTCCGTAGGGCTCTACATCGTGGTGCCTGTGATCATCGCTACGGGCGTGCGCGCCTGGGTGATGCGAAATGGTGGACAGGCCAGGCTCGACGGCTGGCTGGCCCGGCTCGGCCCGCTTTCTCTGGCGGCTTTGCTGCTGATGCTGGTGCTGCTGTTCGGCTTCCAGGGCCAGCAGATCCTGGCGCAGCCACTGGTCATCGCCATGCTGGCCGTGCCCATCCTCATCCAGGTCTATTTCAACTCCGGACTGGCCTACCTACTGAACCGCAAACTGGGCGTGGCTCACTGCGTTGCCGGTCCCTCGGCCTTAATTGGCGCCAGCAACTTCTTCGAACTCGCCGTAGCCACGGCGGTAAGTGTTTTTGGTGTCCACTCAGGAGCTGCACTTGCGACGGTTGTCGGCGTGCTGATCGAGGTGCCGGTGATGCTATCGGTGGTTCGCATCGTCAACCGAAGCCGCAGCTGGTACGAGCGACCTCAAGCCGGCGGCATCTGACACTCCTCCTGCTGCCGTGGATTATGGCTGCAAGGTGTCTACGAAACACGGGGCGATTCACCTTTTCTATCAATTATTTAGCATCTATTGCCGCTCTTCTTGAGACGAGCTAAAACCCTTTGAAACCCACTTTTAAGGGCCTCATAATCCCTTGGTTCCAGGTTCGAATCCTGGTGGGCCCACCAGCCTTCCTTCCCCCGGGCCGCGTCCGGCGCGCACCCGGCGCGCGTGTGCCACAGCAGGCCCGCGCAAGCATCCTGCCGGCAGGATGTCGCCGCTCCCGCGGACGCGGCTTCATCGGCCGGCGTGCGTGGCGCAGGGCAAGCCCTGATGGTGCGCATGAGCCGGTCACCGTGCATTGCTCGCGGCGGCCAGCACAGCCGGCAGCCACCCGAATATGATTGCCCGCAGGCAACCCGGTCCGGGCGCCGGTCCCATGCGCGAACAAGGCCATCGTCCAGATGCTGGATGGCGCGTGGAAGCTCTGCCGCAGGCCGTTGCCTGGCGCACGCGTGCCGGTGCTTCCCGCCCGTGTACGCAGTGGCGCCAGAGCCGGCCCCCGGCAGGGGCACGGGCCGGGATGGCATCACGCAAAGGATTGAAGCCTCATGCGAAAGAACAACACAGCCAGGAAAAACAACGGCGCTTCCCTCGGCTTCGAGGCCGAACTGTTCAAGGCCGCCGACAAGCTGCGCGGCAACATGGAGCCCTCCGACTACAAGCACGTGGTGCTCGGGCTCATCTTCCTCAAGTACATCTCCGACGCCTTCGAGGCCAGGCACCAGGCACTGCTCGCCGAAGACCCGGCCGCCGCCGAGGACCGCGATGAATACCTGGCAGAAAACGTGTTCTGGGTGCCGAAGCAGGCGCGCTGGTCGCACCTGCAGGCCAACGCGAAGAAGCCCACCATCGGCACCCTGATCGACGACGCCATGCGCGCCATCGAGAAGGAGAACGAGTCCCTCAAAGGCGTGCTGCCCAAGGACTACGCCCGCCCCGCGCTCAACAAGGTGATGCTGGGCGAGCTGATCGACCTGATCTCCGGCATCGCGCTCAATGAGGAGGGCGGCAAATCGAAGGACATCCTCGGCCGCGTGTACGAATACTTCCTCGGCCAGTTCGCTGGCGCCGAAGGCAAGCGCGGCGGCGAGTTCTATACCCCGCGCTCGGTGGTGCGCGTGCTGGTGGAAATGCTGGAACCCTACGCCGGCCGCGTCTACGACCCCTGCTGCGGCTCCGGCGGCATGTTCGTGCAGTCGGACAAGTTCGTGCAGGAGCACGGCGGGCGCATCGGCGACATCGCCATCTACGGGCAGGAGAGCAACTACACCACCTGGCGCCTGTGCAAGATGAACCTGGCGGTGCGCGGCATCGACGCCGACATCCGCTGGAACAACGAGGGCAGCTTCCACAAGGACGAACTGCGCGACCTCAAGTTCGACTTCATCCTCGCCAACCCGCCGTTCAACGTCTCCGACTGGGGCGGCGAGCGCCTGCGCGACGACGTGCGCTGGCAGTTCGGCGTGCCGCCCGTGGGCAACGCCAACTACGCCTGGCTGCAGCACATCTACCACCACCTCGCCCCCAACGGCACCGCGGGTGTGGTGCTGGCCAACGGCTCCATGAGCTCGCAGCAGAGCGGCGAAGGCGAGATCCGCAAGGCCATGCTGGAAGCGGACGTGGTGGACTGCATGGTGGCGCTGCCGGGCCAGCTGTTCTACTCCACCCAGATCCCCGCCTGCCTCTGGATCCTGGCCAAGGGCCGCAGCAACGGCCTGGTCAGGAAGACCAGACTGCGCGACCGCCGCGGGCAGGTGCTGTTCATCGATGCCCGCAACATGGGCGTGATGGTGGACCGCACCCGGCGCGAACTGACCGATGAGGAAATCAAAAAGATCGCCGACACCTACCACGCCTGGCGCGGCGAGAAGGATGCCGGCGAATACGCCGACGTGCCCGGCTTCTGCAAGTCCGCCACGCTGGACGAGATCCGCAGGCACGACTACGTGCTCACGCCGGGCCGCTACGTGGGCGCGGCGGCGCAGGAAGACGACGGCGAGCCGTTCGCGGAAAAGATGGACCGGCTGGCGGCGCAGTGGCGCAAGCAGCGGGCGGAAGCGGCCCGGCTGGATGCAGCGATCGAGGCCAATCTGGCCGCCCTGGGCTTTTCAACGCCGCGTTGAACTCGGCTCTGGAACCCGACCATACTAAACGCTACGTTTAACAAGCGGCCCATCACGGTTCATGATCAACGCACCCGATCCCATGCGCTTCCGGGCCGGTCGCTACCTGCAGCAGCCCACCGGCTACCGGGCCTTCATCCCCGCGCCCCTGCCGCCGGATCCGCCCCTGGACCTCTCCGGCCCGCTGCGCGAGCGCCTGTCGGAGGCCGACTACGCCCTGGGGCGGCTGGATGGCGCCGTGCTCACGCTGCCCAATCCCGACCTGTTCGTGTTCATGTACGTCCGCAAGGAGGCCGTGCTCTCCAGCCAGATCGAGGGCACGCAAAGCTCCCTGCAGAACCTGCTGGCCGCCGAGGCGCAACTGTTCGACCCGGATACCCCCAGGGACGTGAACGAGGTGGCCAACTACGTGCGCGCCATGAACCATGGCCTGGCCCGGCTGGCCGACCTGCCCGTCTCCGTGCGCCTGATCCGGGAGATCCACGCCGAACTGATGCAGGGCGTACGCGGCGGGCGCCTCACGCCAGGCGAGCTGCGCACCAGCCAGAACTGGATCGGTCCCGGTGGCTGCACCCTGGCCAATGCCACCTTCGTGCCGCCCCCACCCCACGAGGTGCCCGGCGCCCTGTCCGACCTCGAAAGGTTCCTGCACGACGGCGCCGGCCTGCCACCATTGATCCAGGTGGGGCTGGCACATGCCCAGTTCGAAACCATCCACCCCTTCCTCGACGGCAACGGCCGCATGGGGCGCCTGCTCATCACCTTCCTGCTCACGGAAAAGCGCCTGCTGGGCAAACCGGTGCTTTACCTCTCGCACTACTTCAAGCAGCACCGCAGCGAGTACTACGAACGCCTGCAGGCCGTGCGCGACGCCGGGGACTGGGAAGGCTGGCTGGGCTTCTTCCTGGAAGGTGTGATCCGCGTCAGCCGCGAAGCCGCCCGGACCGCCGCCGCCATCCTGCGCATGCGTGAAGAGTTCCGCGCCCGCATCACCGAAGGGCTGGGCCGCGCCGCGGCCAACGGCCAGCGCGTGATGGACCGCCTGTTCGACCACCCCATCGTCAACGTGGCCACCGTGCGTGAATGGCTGGACCTCACCCCCGCCGGCGCCAACCAGATCGTCAGCCGACTGGAAGGCATCGGCCTGCTGCGCGAAATCACCGGCTATGCGCGCAACCGGCGGTTCGTGTTCGAGCCGTATTTGAGGCTGTTTGATGAACAGAAAGAAGACGGGTATGGCAGATAAGTGGCGCGTGCAGCGGGCGGAAGCGGGGCGGCGGGATGCGGTGATCGAGACCAACCTGAGGGAGCTTGGGTATGGCGAATGAGTGGGTAGAGACCACGCTTGACGCTGTAGCAGACTTACTTTCCGGAGGCACGCCATCCAAAGATCGCGCTGACTATTGGGGAGGGACTATTCCCTGGGCCACGGCGAAGGACATGAAGCGCTTTCGGCTCGAAGATACGCAAGATCACGTAACGGAAAATGGTGCAGAGAACGGGACGAAGGTGGTTCCTGCGGGCACCGTCTTCTTGCTCACTCGCGGAATGACCCTCTTAAATGACGTGCCGATCTGCATTGCTGGTCAGCCGATGGCGTTCAATCAGGACGTGAAGGCTCTGCGTCCGAAGTCAGGTGTTCTCAATGAGTTTCTGCCATACCTCCTATTGGGCCAAAAGGAACGCTTGCTATCGTCCGTTGATTTGGCCGGGCACGGCACGGGCCGACTGAACAGTGACCAACTCAGGCGACTTGATGTCCGGTTGCCTCCCGAGCCCGAACAACGCGCCATCGCCCACATCCTCGGCACGCTGGACGACAAGATCGAACTCAACCGCAAGCAGAACGAAACGCTGGAAGCCATGACCCGCGCCCTGTTCAAGGCGTGGTTCGTGGACTTCGAGCCCGTGCGCGCCAAGATGGAAGGCCGCTGGCAGCGCGGCCAATCCCTCCCCGGCCTGCCCGCCCACCTCTACGACCTCTTCCCCGACCGCCTCGTCGAGTCGGAGCTGGGGGAGATTCCGAAGGGGTGGCGCGTCTTCTCGTTCGGCGATGTGGCGCAGCAAGGAAAGGGGGCTGTGAATCCTACCGACGAACCTGGGGAGAGATTCACGCACTACAGCATTCCAGCCTTCGATGCCGGCAAGATGCCTGTCATTGAACTCGGCGGATCGATCAAGAGTAACAAGACGCCGGTTCCAGACGGGGCTGTACTGGTATCAAAGCTCAATCCACACATCCCCCGCGTCTGGTTGGTTGGTCAAGCGGGCGATATGGCGGTTTGCTCGACGGAGTTTATTGTTTGGACTCCGAAGTCTCCCGCAAATAGCGCCTTTTTGTATTGCCTCGCATCATCGTCTGAGTTCGTCGAATCCATGTGCCAACTGGTGACAGGGACATCGAACAGCCACCAACGGGTCAAACCGGATCAGCTTCGTGAAATCCGGGTCTTTGCTGCCAACGAGAACGTCATCGCGGCGTTCTCAAATATGGTTGAGGCATTGATGAACCAAGTTCTGCAGAATAGTCGGCAATCCAGAACCATCGCCCAGCTCCGCGACACTCTCCTGCCCAAGCTGATCTCCGGTGAGCTGCGCGTGCCGGGAGCTGAGGCTTTTCTGGGGGAACGCGGGCTATGAGTAACGAACGCTACCCGCAAGATTTGCTCGTTTCGCTGCAAGACTTTCAGGCGTCAGGTTGGAAAGAGGCGATTGCCCTAGCCACCCGAGAAGGCTATTCGGCAATGTGGCAGGCGCTTTCGGCCGCTGCGCGCAGCGCTATCGCGCAAGGCCGGGTCGAGCACGGCAAGGTCTTATGGTTGCTCGCCGATGCGTGCTCCATGATGCTCGTGCCGTCCAGTCCGAATGAGCCCTTCAAGCCGTTTGCTGTTTTCCATGATCGCCGATCGGTCATTCCGGATGATCTCCTCGATTCCGACATTGCCTTCTTTGCCGAAATCGTTGATGAAATCGACGATCCCTGGTTGAAAGCGCGACTCAGCGACTTAGTCTGGTTGAAGGGGAAGCCTCGCAACCTTGCATTCGCCCTGAATGCGATTGACGCCTACCGCTGCCTTCCGCTCGACACGGACACTTGGCTAAGAGGCGGCCAGGAATGCTGGTCACGGGCGATCAGTCTGGCACGAATGCTCGGACGAGGGGCCGGAGATAGGCTTAATCAGATGGAAGAGACCATCATGGCTGCATTTGACGCAGCCGACCGAGATGATGGCTTCCTCGGGCTGTGGTTGGCTGATCTTCTGAAGTCGAACGGTTTGGGTCGGACGCACGGGAACGATGTGGCGAGTAAGCTGGAAGCACTGGCCCGCCAGTTTGATAGTGAAGGCGATCTACACAGGGCGCGGGAATATTTTTCGGCAGCTGCTGAGTGGTACAGAGCCATTTCTGATAAGGCGAAAGCTGCAGAAATGACGGTGGCGGTCGCCGAAGGCTGGGTCAAAGAAGCTGTTGTGCGAACAGCATCGGAAAGCCCCAGCCATATGGTGGCTGCGAGCTTTTACGAGAACGCCATACAGACGTACCGGACGATTCCAAGAGCCGAGCGATCTGAGCATCGGGTCGATGAAAGGATCGCAGAGTTGCGTGCTCACCTGAACGATTCTGGGGAGCGAGCTCTGGGAGAGATGGGGCTCATTCGAGCGCCAGGCGTCGACATTACTCAGCTTGTCGAGAACGCTAGGAAGTCTGTAGCAGGAAAGTCTGCTAAAGAGGCATTGCTTGCTTTTGTGCACCTTTACCACGGAGCCAATGTAGAAGAGCTAAGAAATAGCGCGATGGAGAGGATCCGTCAGTTTCCCCTGCAATCGCTTTTTGCCGCCACAGTGATTAGTCGTGATGGCCGAGTGATAGCCAGGCGACCGGCGATGAGCCTTGGCGCAGAGTTGACGGAAGACGACGAGATCGTTATCCGTGCCGAGATGGTCCGCGACTACGGCATTCTGGTCAGCCTTGTTGTTCAAGGTGATATTTTGCCGGCGTTGGAAGTGCTCCTGCTCGAGCATCGGTTGCGGGAGGCCGATTTCATTCAACTGGCAAGAAGTTCGCCCATCGTTCCCAAAGATCGGGCGGTCCTTTTCGGTAAGGCGCTATTCGCCGGCTATGAGCGTGATTTCGTCACGGCATTACATTTGCTTGTTCCACAGATGGAGCATTTGGTTCGGGTGCATCTCAAGCAGGCAGGGGCCACGACTACCAACATCAACAAAGACGGCATCCAAAATGTAAACAGCATGAGCGCCCTTATGGCATTGCCGGAGGCTGTGCAGGTTTTTGGAAAAGATCTCGCTTTTGAACTGAACTCATTGTTTTGTGACGCCTTCGGGCCAAACTTGCGCAACGAGTTGGCTCATGGGCTGATCGACGAGGACGGATGCTACTCGCCGTATTCGATCTATGCGTGGTGGTTGGCATTGCGACTCACCTTTATCACTTGGTGGAACTCCGCGGCTCTTGCCATTGGAGAACAAGAAGTCAATGAGGAACAGGTCGCTGCTACGGGAACCGTTGACGGACAAGGGGAACCGTAATGGCGTTCCTGTGGGAGCAACCGAAACGTCCTGCAATCAGAACTGTCATCGCTGCTCGAAGAAGAGCGCTGCCTACCCAAGCAACCTAGCGGCGAGCACCCAGAGAAGGATGCGTCCCCGTCGCGCAATTTCGAACAAGAGGAGCTGCCAGTTTGAAGCCCATCAAGCCCTGGAAGTCCTTCACCGATCAGCTGGACCAGCTGCAAGCACGCGGGCTGCATGTGGATGATCGTGCGGCGGCGCTGGATTATTTGGAGCGGCTGGGTTACTACCGCTTGAGCGGTTACTGGTATCCGCTGCGGCGCATCGACATGGTTGCATCGCAGGCGCAGGGCAAGGCAGTACGGCTGGATGAGTTTGTGCCAGGTAGTCGCTTTGAGGATGTGGTGCGCCTGTACGTTTTCGACAAGAAGCTCCGGTTAATGGCGTTGGACGCGTTGGAGCGCATCGAGATGTCTGTGCGCGTGGATGTGGCCTACTTGCTCGGAGAAAGGGATCCACGCGCGCATGAAAATCCGGATTGCCTGCACGGCAACTTCACGAAGAAGCCAATTTCCAAAGGTCCGGACAAAGGCAAGACACCGCATCAGGTCTGGCTGGAAAAATACCGGTCCCTGTTGCATCGTGCCCGCAAGGAGCCGTTTGCTGCCCACCACATGCAACATTACGGTGCATTGCCGATCTGGGTCGCGATAGAAGTCTGGGATTTCGGGCTTCTTTCGAAACTGTTTGCAGGGATGAAGTATGAGGACCAGAAATCCATTGCGCGGATGTATGGTGCTCCCGACGGCAAGGCGTTTGCCCAGTGGCTGCGCAGCCTGAACTTCATCCGCAACGTCTCGGCCCACCACAGCCGGCTGTGGAACGTCAACGTACTGGAACTTTCCCCAGTTCCAAACGACTGGCCCAGGGAATTGCGCAGGAATCGGCCATTTTTCTATTTCTGCCTGATGCAGCGGCTGTTGCAGGTGATCTGCCCGAACTCCAGCTGGGGGCAGCGCCTGGTAAGGCTGTTGAGGACGGAATTCCCGGGGGCGTTTTCGCTGACGGAATTCGGCGTGTTCCCTGGCTGGGAGGACTGGCCGTTGTGGGAGAGCGGTGGGCACAAATGAGAACCGACGCGTACACCCAAGGGTGCAGAGGCGCCGGTCATATTGGCAACTATTATAGGTTGACGGGCGACCGAGGTCAAGCGGGCGGTACGTGGCCAGTGGCGGGCAGCGGGTAACGATCCAGGGGGCAATACCTCATGGCCTTTCTCTCCGAGGCGGAACTTGAACAATCCTTGCTTGAGCAGCTACGGGGGCTGGGATACAGCATCGAGCGCGAGGAGGACATCGGCCCCGACGGCCACCGGCCGGAGCGCGAGAGCCACGATGAGGTGGTGCTGCGCAGGCGGTTCGAGGACGCCGTTGCCCGCCTGAACCCCGGGTTGCCGCCGGAGACGCAGCAGGACTCGATCCGCAAGGTCACACCGTCCGATCTGCCCGCCCTGCTCGATGTGCACGTCCCGCACGGCCTGATCTCCGGCGCGCCGCGCATCGCCGATGCCCAAGCCTTCCTCAAGGAACGGGGCTTATGAACAAAGCTGGGCAACTCGTCATCTTCGAAGCTGAAAACGGTCCGGTCCAGGTGCGGCTGGAGGGAGAGACCGTGTGGCTGACGCAGGCGCAGATGGCCGAGCTGTTCGGCACTTCCAGTGACAACATCAGCCTGCACCTCAAGAACATTTACAAGGAGCGGG
>Ga0207747_1000253_pt1 | contig 67585 bp, 70 predicted proteins | sample HigsolmetaGSP11D_FD_184839 | JGI IMG/M metagenome (GOLD analysis project Ga0207747, IMG submission 184839) | High solid enriched microbial communities from the Joint BioEnergy Institute, USA - SP1-1-D (SPAdes) | ecosystem: Engineered > Bioreactor > SSF (Solid state fermentation) > Aerobic >...
TATAATCATTTAAAATACTGTTTATTACATTTATACCAAATATTTTAAGAATATACAATAGCCCAACAAATCCAACTAAAGATATCGCGCCAGTCTCTATTACAACATCTCGCGGTGCATTTCCTTTTCTTATGAGATAACCCATTATAATTCCGATCGCGCTTATTACTGCTACTATTGAAGCAGTAATAATATCTGTAAATAAAAATGTAGCTATAAAAACTAAAATAGTGGATAAAATCCCATATAATAAATCGCTTCTAATAGATACAATGCTTATAGGCACTGGTACAAAAAAAAGTATGAAAAAAAGCGGTGGTACGTATGCACCAACTAAAACAATTATAACCGCCATGGCAACCATAATTGCTGCATTTGCAATGTTTTTGCTATCCATCTCTGCGCCTCCATGTATAAATCTTACCTCTTTTTAAGATAGGCAATAAGATCTCTATAATTTTCAGAATCTTCTTCTTTTATTTCTGCAGAAATAGATCTTATGCGCTTTAATATTTCTTCGTCAATTTCTCTAAAATCATACCCCAATTTATTTCCCAATAAATAGCCAGTAATTATCACATGGCATATATTATCAATCAGCTCTAGCGATATATCGTCATTATTAAAATTTTTGAATATAGATGCCGTTCTATCTAAAAGCTCTACCTTTAAACTCTCTAAGCTTTTGATATTTTTTGTTATATCAAAATTATTATCCATAATATCCCACCTTATACACATGAAAAACAAGAGAGGGCTGCGCCCTCTCTATTATATCATTATTCGGCTGTATATGGTAGTAGTGCAATCTGTCTTGCTCTTTTTATGGCTACTGTAAGCTGTCTTTGATGTATAGCACAGTTTCCAGTTATCCTTCTAGGCAATATCTTGCCTCTTTCTGTTATATATTTCCGCAACTTACCAACTTCTTTATAATCTATATAATCTATCTTATCGGCACAAAAAGCACAAACACGCTTTTTAGCTTTTCTGTTTTTCCTCTTTTGAGCGGAATTTTCTTTAACATTGTTATTGTTGTTTGACATACTCAACCCTCCTTAGAATGGAAGATCATCTTCTGACTCCACCGGACTAAATCCATCAAAATCGCCGCCATCCACATCGATATCAAAACTATGAATATCTTTGCCTATATCAATCATAGGATCATTGCCACTGCTTTTATTTGAGTCCAAAAACTTAACTTCATCTGCAACAACTTCTGTAACCCAGTGGCGATTGCCGCTGTTGTCATCCCATGAACGAGTCTGGATACTTCCGGCGACAGCAACTAATCTTCCCTTTTTAAGATTATTCCCACAAATCTCTGCAAGCTTTCGCCATGTAACGATGGGTATAAAATCCGCCAACCTGTCACCATTTTGCTGAGTATAGTTCCTGTTAACAGCAAGTGTGAACGTAGTTACAGGAGTCATATTTGATGACGCATACTTTAGGACAGGATCTTTTGTTAAACGGCCTATCAATACAACTTTATTTAACATTATTTAACCCACCTATCAATGAATTATTTATCAACTTTAACAATAAGATATCTCAGTATACCGTCTGTAATTTTGTAAACTCTCTCAAGTTCGTGTGGGACATCTACATCACTGTTAAAGTTCATCAAAACATAATACCCTTCACTTTTCTTATCGATTTCATAAGCAAGCTTTCTTCTGCCCCACTCATCGACATTTGTAATTTCTCCACCTTTTTCTGTTATGAGATTTTTGAACTTCTCAATTAAAGCAGGTCTTGCTTCATCATTAACATCTGGAGAAATTATAAATATTGTTTCATACGATCTCATTCTTTCACCTCCTTACGGACTTTACGGCCCTATTGGGCAAGGCGGCAATCCATATTGTTATTTTATCATTGTTCATTTGGTTTTTCAACAGTTTTTATTACTTTTTTCATTCCCTTTTCAAATTTAGGCCTTGGCATCAACACCATTCGACCACACTTTAAACATTTTATTCTTATGTCCATACCTACTCTAAGTACTTCCCATTCATCTCCACCACATGGATGAACTTTCTTCATTTTGACAATATCACCTACATTGATCTCTTTTGGCATCATTATCACCTTTCTTATTATTATCTTTTAATACAACATTCATGTGTGGATATGGTAAATCTATATTGTAGTTGTTAAATGACTGTTTTATCCTATATCTTAAATCCCTCTCTACAGACCACTGTTGCATTGGTTTCGTCATAGCTACTATTGTAATTTCAACTGTAGAATCTTTAAAGTTAGTTATGCCAAGTACTGAAGGTCCTTCCAATATATCATCTCTATCTTTTTTTACCGCATTGCATATTTCATTTAATATCTTTAAAGCTTTGTCTACATCCTCTTCATAAGATATACCAATAGTTACGAGAGCTCTCATAGCACCTTTAGAATGGTTTGTTACAGACGTAATTTCGCCATTTGGAATGATGTTAAGATCACCTGAAAAGTCCCTAATTTTTGTAACTCTAAGTCCGATTTCCTCCACAGTCCCTGAAAAATTGTTTATAGTAATATAGTCACCCACTCCAAATTGATCTTCGAATATTATAAAAAAGCCTGTTATGACATCTTTCACAAGGCTTTGTGCTCCAAATCCAACTGCGAGGCTGCCTATACCGGCTACAGCCAGTATTGAACCCATTTTTAATCCTAATATCTCCAGTATAGAGTAAATTGCAACAAAGTATATGACATACCTTAAAATATTTTTTGTAAGAGAAGAAAGTGTTTTTACCTTCCTTTCTGAAAATTGAATCTTGGACCTTTCATGCATTACATAGAATCTATCTATCAAAAGATATCCTAATTTCTTGGCAAAATACGCTATTATAACGACTTTTAAAATATCAAAAGTCGTTCCTAATATCTTTATATCGTAAAGTTTCAGTATTTGATTATACAAATTAAGCAGATATTCCAAATTAAACATCCTTTCACTTTAAATTACAGCAAAAACATTTTAAGGACATCATTGTTGTTCAAAAATAGCTTTGCAAACTGAGATTTGTCTATATACGTCCAGTAATTTAGGGGTAACATATTGTTTATGGCTTTAAACAAGCTGAATATGAAAAAAACAAACACAAATCCTTCTACCATGCCTAAAAACCCACCGCCTATCTTGTTAAAAATCCTTATAAACGGATAATTCAATAATTTGTTAAGTATCACTGCAAAGATTTTTAAAAATAATGTAAAGAACAAAAATGTCAAAACTATACTAATTAAATCTACAAACGACTTTATAGATGTAGCATTAAAGATAACAATTTTTAAAGAGCCTGCCAATTTCATTGCAAAATCCAACAATTTTACATTTCTCATTATATACTGTGATACAATTGGATAAAACTTCACAGTCAAAATCCATGATATTACAATATTTGCTAATCCGTAAAGTGTCATAATAAAACCTTTTATAAAGCCAGAGTACATAAAATATGCAATTACCAAAACTATTATAATATCAACAATATTCATAAAAACCACCTTAAAACACCTAATATTATAATACACATTTATGTGTCTGTTTTCAACCAATACTTATTTACAGTGTATTAACGGAATGAAACTTGTGAAAAATAATTATAGAAATATGCTTTAAGGAGATGGCATAATGAAATTAATCAACATAAATGATAAAACGTGTTACAGTGATTTTAGTTTAGAATTTTCAAGATGTTTTAATAAATTGTTTAACTTTAAAGATGACTTTGTCGTCGTATGTATTGGTACAGACAGGTCCACTGGTGACAGTCTTGGACCAATAGTTGGATATAAACTAAAAAATTTCTTTTCTGACAGAATCGGTATATATGGAACATTAAGCGAACCTGTCCATGCGAAAAATCTAAATGAGACTTTATACAATATTAAAAAAGTACATAAAAATCCTTTTATTATAGCTGTAGATGCATGTCTGGGTTCATTAAATCATGTAGGCTGTATATCTATAGGTGAAGGTGCTATAAAACCTGGTGCTGGTGTTTCAAAAGATTTGCCTCCTATAGGAAATATGTATGTGACAGGTATAGTAAATATTTCTGGATTTATGGAATTTATGGTACTACAGAACACAAGACTCAATGTTGTAATGAAGATGGCAGATATAATAACATATGGCATAACGAAATCTATAATAGAATTGGAAAATCGCAAAGAAAGGGCATAATTTAAGCCCTTTCTTTGCTTTCATCTATATCAAACTGACTTATTTTTATAAAATTGTTTATGGCATCTACTACAGGCGCATATTTTTCATAGAATATCACAATCAAATCTCCCGGTTGTGCTTCGTACATAGCAGTCTTTAATGCATCTACTTCTTTTAAAATCACATTTACATCTTCTTTGCTGAGTCCACCCTTTAGTACGCCTATCTCCAAAAGTTTTGCTATTTCACCTGGCTTTCGTCCTCTTAAATCTAAGTCCTCCTTTATATAAACCTTATCAAATCCTTCTCCGCAGATTTCACCTATCTTCAATGTGCTTGAATCGCTTCTGTCACCCGGAACGCCTATTACTCCAAGCAAACGATTAGGATTCAGCTTTCGAGCCGATTCTATTACCTTTCTTATACTGTCTATATTATGGCCATAATCCACAAGGACTCGGAAACTTCCTACATTGAAAATATTAAATCTACCTGGATTGTGATTTTCATCGCAATAGAATGATTTGATTCCTTTTGAAATCACATTTACTGGAATCTTGATGCCGTACGATGCAGCAATTGCTGCCATGGCATTTTCTACATTGTACAAGACTTTGCCGTTTAGCGTAGCGGGAATCTCATCAATTTTTGCAACAGGTACTATTTCACCATTTGCAATTACTATCGTATCATTTTTTACGTATACAGAAATACCACCTTCTTCTAGATGCCTCTTTATAGTAATGTTATTCTCATGCATCGAAAAGTATATGATTTTTCCTTTTGCTCTTTTGGAAATATACGGTGTCATAGGATCATCAGCATTTAAGACTGAGTACCCATCTTTTTTTACTGCTTCTACCACTAAAGATTTTACAAATGCAAGATCTTCTAATGTTTCAATACCATCTATGCCAAGGTGGTCTTCTGAAATATTTGTAATTATGCCTACATCAGCCAAATCGTATCCTAAACCTTCCCTTACAATGCCACCTCTTGCTGTTTCCAACACAGCTGCATCAATATTTTTATCCGCAAGGCATGTCCTGGCACTTTTAGGTCCTGAATTATCCCCTTTATATATGCATACATCATCAACATAAATCCCATCTGTAGACGTCATTCCAACCGTATAACCATACATCCTCAATATTTGAGATATCATTCTCACTGTCGTAGTTTTCCCATTGGTACCAGTAACCGATATAATTGGTATTGTGGCTTTGCTCCCTTTTGGATAAAGCATATTTACAATCGCTTTTGCGACATCTCGTGATTTGCCCTTAGACGGGTAGTGATGCATCCTTATGCCTGGAGCCGCATTAACTTCAATTATAGCGCCATTGCTCCTGTTTAAAGGCATAGAGATATTTTCCATTGTAATGTCAATTCCTGCAATATCCAAGCCAATGGCCTTTGCAGCTCTCACCGCTATTTCTATATTATCAGGATGTATTTCTTTCGTCCTATCAATTGCTGTACCTCCAGTACTTAAGTTTGCGCTTTCGCGAAAATATACGTATACACCTTTTGGAGGAATATCATCAATTTGGTATCCTTGCTTTTTTAACACAAATTGTGAAATATTGTCTATGTTTATTTTTGTAAGAGGTTTCTCATGTCCAACACCTCTTAGTGGGTTCCTGTTTTCAATCTCTACTAGCTCCTTAATTGTATGTATTCCATCACTTAAGACTCTAGCAGGTATTCTTTCCGATACCGCAACAACTCTATCACCAACCACAAGAACTCTGTAATTTTTCCCCTTAATATGTCTTTCAACTATAACTAAATCACTTATGTTTTTTGCGTTTCTATATGCGACGATTAACTCCTCTTTATTTAATAGATTTAAAAAAACGCCTTTCCCTTGATTGCCGTTAAATGGCTTCACTACAACTGGGTAGCCAATTTCCTCAGCTATGCCTATTGCATCATTTTCATTATAAGCGACATCCCCTTCAGGTACTGGTAGCCCATACTCTTTAATTATGTTTTTGGTCAGAATCTTATCACAGGCTATATCTACGGCAATGCAGCTGGTATTTTGGGTTATAGTACCTTCTATCATCTTTTGATAGCGTCCATAGCCTAGTCTCAATATGCTGCCATTTCCAACCCTTGTTACAGGAATTGACGCTTCTTCTGCAGCCTTCTTTAAAGCCATAGTACTGGGTCCCAGCTCAACCTCTACAACAACCTTCCTTATCTGCTCTAATTCCTGCTCAAAGTCGAAATCCTCTCCACTTATAAATTTATTTACCATCTTAACTGCTAATTTAGCTGATCTTATTGCACATTCCTCTAATTCATATTCAAATATTACGTTGTAAAGGTGTCCTTCAATCAATCTAGCTTTTCCATACTTCACATCATACCCCAGTATATTTTGAATTTCTAATATTATGTGCTCTGTAACATGTGGAAGATATGTACCTTCATCAAGTCTCTTTAAAAATCCACCTTCATAACCATACGAGCAACAATGTTTGTTTAAACTAGGAATGGTTTTTATAAGCCTTTCATTAAATCCCGGTATATCTTTTGTTGGTATATCATAATCACCTGTATCCACAATCATCTTTACAACAGGTCTATGGCAGTATATGTTTCTACCACGATATACCCTTATATCCTTTATAATCATTATTTATCCTCCTTGTTATATTTAAAAGGCTCTCTTAGCATAATATCAAAACCATACCCTGATGGGAGTATATGCAGTGTCACATGTGTTAATGATAATATCTCATCAGGGCTAGACTCTGACACATTGGTATTTTTCAAAGTCCTACCGTCGACTACAGTTACTGCATTTGAGCCAATAACTCTAAACTTATTTCCATCAACTACTATAGCGGTATCTTCATCTATTCCTACTCCAAGATTCTCTGGGTTTTCAGCTATCGCAGTAAGCAGCCTTCCAATTCTGCCTCTTTGTGCAAAATGCTGGTCTATTATCACGTTATTTAAAAGTCCCAGTCCTGGAGCCATGTTTATTGTACATTTCCTTGGAGACTCCTCATCATTGCCACCTATTATCATCGTTCTAGACATAACAGATGCTCCTGCACTTGTTCCAACTACCAAAATGCCTTTCCGTTTATTTAATTCATTTAAAAGTTTGTCAATACCACTTCCTCCAAGTATACTGGTAATCCTCAGCTGATCTCCACCTGTAAAGAAAATGCATGTGCTGTTTCTTAGCCTTTCTTCAACAATTTCGTTTTTTACATCATCTCTCGAATCTATATTTACAGTTTCAACGGTTACCGCTCCTAACCTCTTAAAGATTTCTACATAATTTTTACCTACCTCTTCTGGCTTTTCTGTTGCAGTAGTCATTATGACTATTCTGCTATTTTCACCACCAGATAGTTTTATCACTTCTTTTAAGATTATGCATTTATCTTTTTTATCTTCTGCACCACCTATGATTAAAAGCTTTCCTCTGTTTATTTCATCCATCTACACGCCTCCACGTCGGTTCTTATTGTGTGAAATGAAAAATCAAAAAAACTTCAGACATATATAGTATGGCTGAAGTTTTTTGACAATATACTTTTTTATTTAATCTGTACATATTTTTACAGAATTTCTCTTTACATGCAATACTATGTTGTTAGAAAGCAGAACTTCCCCATCAACGCACATTGCTACTTCTTTTTCAGTGCTTATCTGTATTTTCTCTGCTTTATACATTTCAACACATTTCAAAACTGTATGCTTCCCAAAAATGGCCATAGGCAATAAAAATAATAATTTCAACTTATTGATCTCATTTACGATTATCACATCAATGTACCCGTCATCGGGGTTTGCATCTGGCAAAATTTTAAATCCTCCACCGTAAAAACTACAATTTCCAAACGCCGCCAACATTATCTTCCTTTTTATTTTCTTACCATCAATATCGATTTTTATGCTGTAGGGCTTGTATTTTATAAGTACATTTATAAGGCCTAATGTATACGCAAAAATGCCACCTACAAACTTTTTGGATTTAGTTATCTCGGCTGCCACATCCGCGTCTAAGCCAATATTAGCTATATTATTGCATGTAATATATTTATTTACGACAGCGCTGTCAATTAATTTGATTTTACCTTTTAACAAAATTTCCAGTGCTTTGTCTACATTTTTGGGTATACGAAAATACCTAGCAAAATCATTGCCGGTTCCTAATGGGATTATTCCCAGTGCAACATCTGTATTGTTAATGCCATTTATCACTTCGTGCACTGTTCCGTCGCCACCGACAGCAACGATAATATCAAAGTTACTTTTTGATGCCTCCTCTGCAAGTTTAGTGCCATGACCAGGATATTTAGTAATAAACACCTTGTGATCTACATTTCTTTCCTTCATAAGTTTCTCTATCTTTGGAATCATTCTGTACGCTTTACCATTTCCAGCAGTAGGGTTGACAATAAAGGCAATCAAATTATCCTCACCTCTGACCCTTCCTCGCTTTATCTATTGCCTGAATTTCCTCTGCCGATAAAGGATAATTTGACTGTGCTCTTACAATTGGCTTTGCAAATGTAGCCGTTTCATTTCTGCCGTATATTCCTGACAAGACTATTCCATTGTCTTCACTGTCTAAAAGAGCTATTGAAAAGCTCAAGTCAGATCCCACATCATTAAATGCATTATACCTTACAATACCAACTTTCTTTATAGAAGCTTTCATTTCACTATCTATCATGCTTAACTCTTTCCTAAACTTTTCAAGCTTTTCGTTAAACTCTTCATTTCTACTTATGTTTTTTGTTAAAAGCTCAATTACATCTCCAGTTTCCAATTCTTTTATAAGCTTCTTATACTGGTTCTTTAATTTTGTGTATTTAGAATTAATTATAATAACTACTATGAAATCAAACAACCCAAGAACAATGGCAAATAAAATAAATAAACTCATGTTTTTATTAAATATCATCATCAGTTCTTGCATACTTTCTCCTCCGAATTTCATAAATTTCCTTAACTCAGCGCTTGTTTTGCTATGGTGTACAATGCATCTACAGCTTTATCTACTTCATCTTCGGTATTAAAATACCCTATTCCAAATCTGACTGTACCTGTCTTTAACGTACATATCGTCTGATGAGCCAGTGATGAGCAATGAAGACCAGATCTTGTAGCTATATCAAATGCTTTATCCAGAATGTAGCTGACTTCCCCGGAATCTATATCTTTGATATTTATAGATATAACTCCAACTCTCCTTTCTTCATCGCTATTTCCATACAATATAAGGTTTGGTATATCTTTCACACCGTCAATAAACCTTTTTGTCAGCTTCCTTTCATGTTTTAATATATTTTCTACACCTATGCTTCTAATATATTTCACACCTTCTTTTAGACCTGCAATACCAGGTGTGTTTGGCGTTCCACTCTCAAGCATGTCTGGCATCATATCAGGTTGATGGATATTTTCTGAATTGCTACCTGTTCCACCTTCCTTTATTGTTTTAAGTTTTATCTTGTCCCTTACATAAAGTCCCCCTGTGCCTTGTGGTCCAAAGAGAGATTTATGGCCGGGAAATGCCAATAAATCAATATTATCCTCTTCTACATCAATAGGATAACTTCCAGCAGTTTGTGCAGCATCAACCAGGAAATATATGCCCATTTCCCGGGCAATACTGCCTATTTCCCTTATAGGCATCAATGTGCCAGTCACATTCGATGCGTGTATCATAGCAATCAATTTCGTATTTTTCTTAATAGCTTTTCTTACATCATCAACATCAATATTTCCCTTCTGATCACATTTCACTATTGTCAAATCAATATAGTTGCTGTCTCTTAAAGCTATCAGTGGTCTTATCATAGAGTTATGCTCCATGCTTGATGTTATCACATGATCGCCTTCATTTAAAATGCCTTTTAATGCGATATTTAAAGAATCTGTGGTATTAAGCGTAAAAATTACTCTCATAGGGTCATTTATATTAAAAAGCTGGCACAACTCCTGCCTTGCTTCTAATATATGCTTTCCAGACTCTATTGCTAATCTATGACTGCCTCTACCTGGATTTCCACAATACCTCATTACCCTGTCAATCTCATCGTAAACTGATTCTGGCTTAGGATATGATGTAGCCGCATTATCAAAATAAATCAACGCCAGCCCTCCCATCTCTTAATTTTATTTACTATCTTTAATGTAATCTAAGTTAATGTAAGGAGGCATTTTCCTTCCTGCTTTAATAACTGCTCTATATGCCGTCTGTAAATCCACCATGTTTTTATTGCTGTATATCTTATACCTGCTTCTGTACTTAGAAGGTGTAGAAATCAACATAATTGTATTTGCACCTGCCATTAAAGCCTTAACTTGCGCATCTTTATCAACGGTTGCTAATGCAGTTGTAGCAGGTATAAAAACATTTTTTAAAACAAGTCTCGTTGCTGCAACCGTCTTTAACGTCATCTCAACATCTCCATGTGGATATGTCTCCAATGGTGTACCTGTAGCCGGTACAAATGGGCCAATACCTACCATGTGGATTCCCATATCTTTAAAAAACAATATATCTTTCGCTATATCTCTTGCTGTTTGTCCAGGAAGTCCTATAATATTGCCATTACCATTTACATATCCGTTCTCCCTTAGCCACTCAGAGCATTTAACGCGATAATCAAAATCATCATCAGGATGTATATTTTTAAATATTTCCCTGTTTGTAGTTTCTATTTTCAGTAAAAAATTATTTGCACCAGCTTCCCTAAAATGCTTGTACTCTTCTTGGTTTCTTTCACCAATGCTTAGCGTTATGCGCATATTAGTCTCTTTCTTAATTTTCTTGATAATTTCAATTATCTTATCTTCTGTATACCATGGATCTTCACCTGATTGAAGAATGACTGTCTTTATCCCCATCTTTTTTAATTCTTTTGCAGTTTGGACTATCTCATCTATGTCCATCCTATATCGCTCAACAGATAAATTATCTCTCCTTAATCCACAATAAAAGCAATTTTTTCTGCAAATATTTGAAAATTCTATTGCTGCCCTTATGTCGACAATATCACCTACAACTGACTTTCGCATCTCATCCGCAGCTCTAAATATAGAACTTAAGTTCTTATCACCACTGGAGCTTAGTATGACAACTATATCATCTTCTGTTAGCTCTATTCCATTTTCTACTTTCTTTAAGACAGTTTTTAAATCATCATTTAAGTCTTTATTAATTTTATCAATAAGCCCTTCAAGTTTACGTATTTTATAAGGGTATATACCTTTCAATGATATAGAATTATCTTTAAGGAGTTTTTCTGCTACATCAACATTATATGCATTAATTTTTATTGCGGTGCTGCATACAGAACCATACTCTGATGGAGCAGGAATCAATTCAGTCTTAATATCATTTTGCTTTAATATTTTATCCGCATTCAGCATATGCTGCGTCGAATTACATATTATTATATAATGTTCCATACAATTTCACCTGTGAGTTTTATTCATATATCTATATTTTATATTTATTTAGCCATAGTTACAATAGAAAAATGCATTTGTTTTTACAAATGCATTGACTATCATCTATTTATTATAAGATCTGTAAGCCTGGATAAATCCTCTTCACCGTAATATTCGATCATTATCTTTCCTTTATTTTTGCCTGGTATTATTTTTACCTTAGTTCCGAAAAATCTGCAAAAATTATCTTCTATCTCTTTAATATATATGTCATTAACCTGTCTTCTTTTCCTTTTCGGTGATGCCACTTCTTTTATCAAATTTTCTGTTTCTCTAACATTTAAATTCTTATCAACAATTTTATTTGCAATTATATTCTGCTTGTCTGCATCTTGAACAGCTAATATGACTTTTGCATGACCTGTAGTTATTTTCCCTTCCATCAGCATATTTTGAACTTTTTCATCTAGATTAAGCAACCTAATACTATTAGCAATTGCCGACCTGCTTTTGCCAACTCTCTTTGATATTTCTTCCTGTGTTAAGTTAAACTGTTCCATCAGTGACTTGTATGCTTTTGCTTCATCTATAGGATTTAGATCTTCTCTCTGGAGATTTTCTATAAGGGCTATCTCCATCACTTTCTGGTCATCAAAATCTTTAACTATAGCTGGTATTTCTTTTAGTCCTGCAAGTTTAGCTGCTCTCCATCTTCTTTCCCCTGCTACAATTTGGTATCCGAAATTGATTTTTCTAACAATAATAGGTTGTATAATCCCATGTTCTTTTATAGAATCGGATAATTCTTTAAGAGATTCATCATCAAAATGTTTCCTTGGCTGGAATTGATTTGGCTCTATGTCTGAAATTTTTATATTTTCTACGCCTTTTGTATTTTCTTCATCAATATCAGGTATAAGAGCTTGTAAACCTCTACCAAGCCCTCTTTTATTATTCAACTGCCTCACCATTCCTTTCAATTATTTCTTTTGCCAATTCTTCATATGCTTCAGCACCTTTTGAATGGGGGTCATAAAGAGAAATAGGTTTCCCAAAGCTTGGTGCTTCACCTAATCGTATATTTCTCGGTATAATAGTGCCGTAGACTTTTCCTTTGAAGTATTTCTTAACTTCATCAACAACCTGTATTGATAAGTTTGTCCTAGCATTAAACATGGTTAATACAACACCCTCAATTTCAAGGCTATGATTGATGTTTTTCTTAATTAAGTTTATTGTATTCATTAACTGCGTTAAACCTTCTAAAGCATAATATTCGCACTGTATCGGCACTAATACAGAATCTGCGGCCGTTAATGCATTGATTGTTAAAAGTCCCAACGATGGAGGACAATCAATCAAAATATAATCATAATCATCTTTAACATCATTGAGAGAATTTTTAAGCCTGAATTCCCTTGATAGCATGGGAACCAGTTCTATCTCTGCTCCTGCCAATTGGATGCTGGATGGTACAATAGAAATGCCATTCATCTCATTAAGTGTTATAAGAGCTTCTTTAATGTTTCTTCCTTCAATTAAAATATTATATGTAGTGCAATTAAGCGATGAATTATCTATTCCAAAGCCACTGGTCATATTGCTTTGAGGGTCCATATCAACACATAATACCTTTTTCCCACTGGCAGATAAAGAATAACCTAAATTTATTGTTGTCGTTGTTTTGCCAACTCCACCTTTTTGATTTGCTATAGCTATTATTTTTCCCAATTTATCACCCCGCTATTTTTATCATATTTTTATCATATTTTTATTATAACATTGTTCCATGTGGAACAAAAGTAAAATAACAACACGGGGTGGTTAAATACTATTTTTTAGGAATTCTTATCTTAAATTCTATATAATCATCTTCATTCTGCTCTGTGTATTCCGCATCAACACCAGATTTTTTCATTATTGAAATTGCCTGTTTAATTGTATTTACAAAAATTCTTATGTCCTTATAAAATTTCATCATTTTCTTTTTTTCTTGTTTCTTATCTTCATTCATTGTAATCTTATTTATCATGTCCTGCACAATTTTTTCAGTCTCTTTAACATTGCATTTCTTCTTAATTATTATGTCAATTGCTTTATTTTGAAGTTCTTCATCTGGAAGCCTTAAAAGTGCTCTTGCATGTCTCTCTGTTAGGTTATTTTCAATCAATTTTGCTTTAATGCTATCATTTAATTTTAAAAGTCTCAACTTGTTAGCTATTGTAGATTGGCTTTTCCCAAGCATAGCAGCTAATTTTTCTTGTGTGAGATTATGGTCGTTTATCAAATTGTAGTACCCTTCTGCTTCCTCTAAAAAATTTAGGTCCTTTCTTTGAAGATTTTCAATCAAAGCAATAACTGCAGAATCTTCGTCATAGGCTTCAAAAATTATGGCAGGTATCGTCTTAAGTCCCGCAAGTTTTGATGCCCTCAACCGCCTCTCACCTGAAATAAGCTCGTAAGAATTGCCATTTACTACTCTTACGCTTATTGGCTGTATCACTCCATAAGCTTTTATTGAATCACAAAGCTCTTGTAGATTGGCAGTGTCAAAAATTTTACGAGGCTGATATGGATTTGGTCTAATAAGGTCTATCGGCAAGTATTTAATCTCTTGTTGCTTTATCGAAACCATAAAAAACACCTCTTTAAAAACAATCAGATTACTACTTATATATATTCTACAACAAAATCAAAATTCCTCCTAATATACCATTATTATCCTGTTATTTTTTATTATTGAGATAAAAAGCCATTTTACATATAAATTTCAGGTATTTTTATACCTAGAGAATTAATGCTTCCATCTTTAATCATTTCTTTAAGTCCTTCAGGATATATATCATATTTGTCAAATTCGGAAATGTCTATCCACTTAACGTCCTTTATCACTTGTTTGTCTTCAGGCATATCCGGGTCAAAGCCCAACCGCAAATCTCCACCAACAATTGAACATCTAAAATACGTTGCATAGTAAATGCTGTATTCCTCAAGATAGCATACACTATCTGCAATAATATCATAACCTGTTTCTTCTTTGCATTCTCTTATCAGTGCATCAACACAAGACTCATTCTCCTCCACTCGTCCACCAGGAAAAACCCATCCAATCTCATTTTCCACCTGATGTTTAACAAGTAAAACTTTATTGTCATTAATAATTACAGCTCTTGATACTAATAAACACGCTCTTAGATTACTCATAAAATTTATCCTTTCACTTAGAGTGGCATTTTTTTAATTAATTTTGGTTTTCTAGGATATTTCATATCTGTAGTGCCAAGTTTTCTTATCAAAAGCAACTTATGAACAATATCCGTATAAGGCAATGTTACTTCTAAAATATTCTCTATCTGACTCTTTAAAGTATTTAAAGCATTATTAGACATTGCTATCTCCTCATCTACATTTGAACCTTTAAAAGCAATTAAATATCCATCAACTTTAACAAAAGGAATGCAATACTCAAGCAATATATTTAATTGTGCAACAGCTCTTGACAATGATATATCGAATTTTTCTCTTAAAGAATTATCCTTTCCTAAGTCTTCTGCACGCCCATGTATTATCTCTACATCATTTAGATGTAATTGCTGTACTAATTCATTTAAAAAGACAGTTCGCTTCTTTAATGAGTCAACTATAGTCAGCTTCAAAGATGGATAGAGAATTTTAAGAGGTATAGATGGAAATCCAGCACCTGCACCTACATCTATTATCCTTTCATTGCCATTTATCTTTTTACAAATTTTAGCTGTTAAGCTGTCCAAAAAATGCTTGACAACAACATCCCTTTCTTCCGTAATGGCTGTCAAATTCATTTTTTGATTCCATTCCAGAAGAAGATCATAATACTTTATGAATTGTTCCACATGGAACAGTTGGAGATTAACTCCTAATGATTCTGCTCCCTTTATTAGTAAATCAATATTGTCTTTCTTCATAATCTATCTCCTTGACTGCATATAAATTAAAATGACAGATATATCAGCAGGTGATACGCCTGATATCCTAGATGCCTGTCCGACAGAAGTCGGCATTATACTTTTTAACTTTTGCCTTGCCTCAATGCTTATGCCTTTTATATCATCATAATTTATCCAAGATGGTATCTTTTTATTTTCTAATGCCTTAAATTTCTCCACTTGTTCCAACTGTTTCTTTATATACCCTTCATATTTTATATTAATATCGATCTGCTCTGCTACATCATCTCTTATATCTTCAGGTCTATCCTTGTCAATTACCTTAGATGAAATATAATCAATCTCAGGCCTTTTTAGTAAATCATACATGGTAATACCTGTCACAATTGGTGAACTTCCATTAGACTTTAAATATTCATTGACAAAATCGCTTGGAACAATCATTGCGGTTTTCAATCTTTCCATCTCTTTTTCATACTGAATTTTTTTCTTCAAAAATCTTTCGTACCTTTCATCATCTACAAGTCCAATTTGCCTTCCCTTTTCAGTCAATCTAAAATCCGCATTGTCCTGTCTCAATATAAGTCTGTATTCAGCTCTTGATGTCAGCATTCTATAAGGTTCATTTGTACCTTTTGTAACAAGGTCATCAATTAGGACACCTATATACGCTTCAGATCTATCTAATATAAAAGGCCCTCTATTTAAAAGCTTCATAGCAGCATTTATACCTGCCATCAATCCCTGCGCAGCAGCTTCCTCATAACCAGATGTTCCATTTACCTGACCTGCAAAAAACAATCCTGATATTGTCTTTAATTCAAGTGACTGCTTTAACTGTGTAGGATCAATGCAGTCATACTCAATAGCATATCCAGGCCTCATGACTTTTACATTTTCAAGTCCTTTTATTGTCCTTAAAAATTCAATCTGAACATCCTCAGGCATACTTGAAGACATGCCTTGTACATACATCTCATTGGTATTCCTCCCTTCAGGCTCTATAAAAAGTTGATGTCTAGGTTTGTCTGGAAATTTAACAACTTTATCTTCTATAGAAGGACAATACCTTGGTCCAACGCCTTTAATCTCACCACTGTAAAGTGGTGACCTTCCTATGTTTCTCATTATAACCTCATGTGTTCTACTATTTGTGTACGTAAGCCAGCATGGGATTTGTTCCACATTTATTTCATCGTGCAAATATGAAAAAGGTTTTATTTTTTCATCACCAGGCTGGATTTCCATAGCATCAAAATTAATAGATTTTTTATCTACACGAGCAGGTGTTCCCGTCTTAAACCTCATCAATTTTATGTTAAGTCTCTCCAAACATTTTGACAGTTCATTTGCAGGAAACAAACCATTAGGACCACCGCTATAACTCACATCGCCAATTATAATTCTTCCCCTCAAATAAGTACCTGTCGTTACAATACAGGACTTACACAGGTATCTTGCACCATTTTTTGTAATTACACTTTTCACTTCACCATTCTCTACTTCAATATCAACAACTTCAGCCTGTTTTATGTCGAGATTCTCCTGCTTTTCAAGTGTATACTTCATATTAAATTGGTATCTTTTTTTATCAGACTGAGCTCTTAATGCCCTTACAGCAGGCCCTTTGCTGGTATTTAAAGTCCTTTCCTGTATCAAAGTTTCATCTGTATTTATGGCCATTTGTCCCCCCAGTGCATCAATCTCTCTTACAAGATTTGTCTTGGCAGGACCTCCTATTGCAGGATTACACGGCATTAACGCAATCGAATCTAAATTTATTGCAAACGCAACTGTTTTAAGTCCAAGCCTAGCAGTGGCTAAAGCTGCTTCACACCCTGCATGCCCTAAGCCTATAACAGCAACATCATATGACCCAGCATCGTATATCATTTAAGCACCTACTTTCCAACACAAAATCTTTCGAAAATTTCATTTATCAAATCTTCATTAGCAGTTTCACCGGTTATCAAACCAAGATTGTCAATTGCAGCATTTAAATCTATAGATACAAAATCCTCTGTCAAACCTCTTTCTATTGTATTAAGACAAGACATTAAATTTTCTTTAGCTTTTAATAAAGCGTCTTTATGCCTCATATTGGTTAAAAGAAATTCATTGTTTGATAGTCCATTCTCCATCACCATATTGTATACAGTATTTTCCAAAGCATCAAACCCTTCTTTTGTAACAGATGATAAACTTATATAATTTTCATTTGAAATTCTTCTGATTTCATCCAAGTCTATCATAGATGGCAAATCGATTTTATTTAAAACGTACAAAACATTCTTATCATCAATTATCCTCAGTATTTCGTAGTCTTCCTTCTCCAAAGGTCTTGAATTGTCAAAAACAAAAATAATAAGGTCTGCCTTATTAATTGCTTCCTTACTTCTTTCTACACCTATTTTCTCTACTAATTCATCAGTATCTCTGATACCTGCTGTATCAATAAGCTTTATCGGTATTCCCTTTATATTCAAATACTCCTCTATTATATCCCTAGTCGTACCAGGTATATCAGTTACAATTGCTCTATTTTCATTTAAAAGTGCATTTAGCAGCGAAGACTTGCCTACATTAGGCTTACCAATTATGACTGTATTAAGTCCTTCTCTTATTATCCTTCCTTTTTCTGATGAATCTAATAATTCATCAATTTTTCTAATTGCATTTTTTATTCCATCTATCAATTCACTATCATTAAATATCTCTACATCTTCATCAGGAAAGTCCATCAATGCAAATATATGTGCAATGAGTGCAACTAAGTCGTTCTTTATTTCATTTATTTTATCCTTAACACTGCCACTTAACTGCATTACAGCGTATTTATTTGAAAGGGCCGTCTTTGACCTTATTATATCTATTACCGCTTCCGCCTGTGACATATCAATTCTTCCATTTATAAAAGCTCTCTTTGTAAATTCACCAGGTTCAGCAAGTCTTGCACCATTTTTTAAAACCAATTCCAAAATCCTCTTGGCAGGTACATAACCACCATGACAATTTATCTCTACAATATCCTCTTTTGTGTAAGTATGTGGACTTTTCATCACATTAACAAGCACTTCATCGTATACTTCATTAGATTCGCTATCGTAAATAAAACCGTAATGCACAGTATGGCTTTTCACAGCTTTTAAATCGATATTTCTTTTAGATTTGAATATGCCAGAAACTATTTTTATAGCATCACGGCCACTTATTCTTATAATCGAAATACCTGCTTCACCAACAGCAGTAGATATTGCAGCAATCGTATCATCTATCATAGCAAATCACCAAACTTTCCAACCTTAAATATGATAATATATCACTAATTATTATTTTACAATAAGGTAAAAGAAAAAATACCCTTTCTTGGGTATCTACTTCAAAGATATTGTAACTCTCCTATTTGGCTCCTCGCCTTCACTAAATGTTTCTATATCAGGGTCATCCTGCAAAGCTAGATGAATTATCCTTCTCTCATTTGCATTCATTGGCTCCAAAGTTATGCTCCTATTTTCTTGCTTGACTTTTTTTGCTATTTTATTTGCCAAATTTATCAGTATCTTCTCTCTCTTTGCACGATAATTTTCCGCGTCTAACAAAATTCTCTTGTGTATACCTTCAATATTTTTTTTGTTAGCTACCAATGAAGTCAAGTATTGAAGTGAATCCAATGTTTCACCTCTATATCCGATTAGAAGTCCAACTCCATTTCCTTTCAAATTCACCAATATGTTATTGTCTTTCTCATCAATATCATATCTTACATCTATTCCAATCAACTTAATTATTCCATCTAAAAATTTTCTGATATTTTCCTTAACTACATCTTTAACAATAATTTTAACTATAGCTTGTTTTCCCAGTAGGCCCAGAAATCCTTTACTGCCTTCATCTATTATTTCTATGTCAACCATATCTCTAGAAATACCCAGCTCTATAAGTCCGGCATTGATAGCCTCTTCAACTGTTTTTCCTGTTTTTATTATTTCCCTCATTTGAAGACTCTCCCTTCATTGATTCGGTAGGTCTTAAGAAGAAATATTGCTGAGCTATCTGAAAAATGTTGCTTGTAACCCAATATATTCCTACACCTGCCGGTAAAGAAACAGTTATCCAAATCATAAAAGCTGACATAATAAGATTCATTGATTTTTGGCTGTTATCTGTCTGTATCATCGCAGAAGAAATATACGTCGTAACACCAGACAATATTGGCAATATAAAGTAGGGATCCTTTTCAGCTAAGCTTTTTAACCATAAAAATGATGCAGTACTAAATGCCGGATAATTCCTAAGCATAGCAAAAAGCGGCCAAAGTATTATAAGCGGCAACAGCATCGGTAGACAACCACTCATAGGATTAACATTTTTCTCTTTATAAAGCTTCATCATTTCCTCGTTTAACTTCTGAGGATCCTTTGCATATTTTTTCTTTAAATCTTCCACTAAAGGATTTATCTCTTTCATCTTTTTCATTGTTCCCATCTGTTGAACATAAAAAGGCAAAAGAACAATTCTAATTAAAATCGTAAAAATAATTATAGCAACACCATAATTTCCAACGAAATCATATATAAACTTTAGTAACTGGCCAAGGTACATACCAATTGCTGCCATTTTAAACCTCCTAAGCTATTTTACAGGATCATATCCACCTGGATTAAAGGGATTGCATCTTAATATCCTCCACAAAGCCATAATACCACCTTTTAAAACACCATACTTTTTTATAGCATCTATAGCGTATTGAGAACAAGTCGGATAAAATCTACACGATTTTGGCTTCATAGGAGATATAAATTTCTGATAGAATCTTATTAAATATATAAAAATGTATTTCATTATTTATTCACCATATAAAGAGAAGATTTTGTTAACAGTCTCCTCATAGCATTTCCTACCATATAGAAATCTGCCTCAACAATCTTATTCCTCGCAATAAAAATAATGTCATATCCTTTAAATAAATCACGATCCAATAACCTAAAATTTTCATATAACAATCTCTTATAGCGATTTCTAATTACACTTTTACCCACTTTTTTGCTTACTGAAAAACCAACCCTGTTGATTCCTAAATTATTTTCTAAGTAATACATCACAATGTACTGATTTGAAATAGATTTGCCGTATCTATAAACATTTTTGAAATCACTACTTCGTTTTATCTTAACCATATCATATATATAAACCTCCGATTGCAAAAAAGGCCTCATTAAGGCCTTCCTTATGCTGTCAACCTATGTCTACCCTTTCTCCTTCTTCTTTTTAGAACATTACGACCATTTTTAGTAGACATCCTTTTTCTAAATCCATGTTCCTTTTTCCTATGCCTTACTTTTGGCTGATGTGTACGTAACACTACTACACCTCCTAAAACCTTAAAAATGCTAATAAGATTATATCGTTTATTTATGTGCATGTCAATAAATTAATCCATTAATGTTATTAACATATTAAAAAGTTTTATTCATAAGCTGTTGATAAATTTTATTTTTTTATTGATAATGTGTTAATAATTTGATATCATATAATCGAAGTTGTTAATAAGTAAAGAAATTTATTCATACAGATATTTAGTTATTCACAGGTTGTGTATAAATCTGTGAATAACTTGTTATTATTTCAATTTTCTCTTATGCATTAAAATTATATTTAAGGTTTTTTAAGCCTTTTTATATATATTTTATAAACAAAACTTTATACACAGTATATTTATAACTAAAAAACAATGATACATTGTTGATATTTTTTTTCCTTTTAAACAAATTTTATCAACATTTATCCGATATAAACATAAATAAATTAATTTTTATTAACAGCTTGTTTATATTTGTAGGAGGTCACAAAATGTATGAAGATTGTTACACATTGTGGGATGCAATATTTGAAAAATTAAAAAGTGAGCTGACGTCTACCAGTTATACAACTTGGCTTGTCCATTTAAAGCCAGTTGCTCTTTTAGACAATATACTGGTACTATCAACTGTCAATGTATTTACCAAAAACATAATAAACGGAAGATACTTAAACGTAATATACGATGCAGCAAAATCTATTACTAATAAAAACATAGAAATAAAAATAGTCTCTGAAGATGAAGAAGAGTATAAAAAGATAAAGGAAACAGTCCAGTATAAAAACGACAAAGACAAAATTGTTTCCAATATGCTGAATCCTAAATATACATTTGACACATTTGTGGTTGGGAACAGCAACAAACTGGCTCATGCTGCATGTTTAGCCGTAGCTCAATCACCTGCAAGGGCATATAATCCATTATTTATATATGGGGGGGTTGGCCTTGGCAAAACGCATTTAATGCATGCAATAGGTCATTTCGTACTAGAGCACAACAGCAATACAAAAATAATGTATGTTACATCTGAGACATTTACAAATGAGCTTGTTAACTCTATAAAAGATGACAAAAACGAAGAATTTAGAAATAAATATAGAAGTATGGATATTCTTCTAATTGATGATATACAATTCATCGCTAAAAAAGAAAGGACACAGGAGGAATTCTTCCACACATTTAATACATTATATGAAGCAAATAAACAGATCATAGTTTCAAGTGATAGACCTCCAAAAGAGATACCAACACTTGAAGACAGGCTAAGATCTCGATTTGAATGGGGACTCATAGCAGATATTCAGCCGCCAGACTTTGAAACAAGGATAGCTATCTTAAAGAAAAAAGCGCAAAACGAAAACTTAAATATACCTGATGATGTACTTATATATATAGCAGAAAAAATTCCTTCTAATATAAGAGAATTAGAAGGTGCACTAATAAGAATTGTTGCCTTTTCATCACTTACAAAGGCAAATATCGATCTTGATCTTGCAAAGGATGCACTAAAAGACATAATATCAAACAAAGTTAGAAAAATAACGGTTAAACTGATACAAGAAGAAGTATGTAAATATTACAATATAAAATATGAGGATTTTATATCGAAAAAAAGAACAAAGACAATAGCATTTCCAAGGCAGATTGCAATGTACTTAGCCCGTGAAATGACTGATTTGTCATTGCCAAAGATAGGTGAAGAATTCGGTAAAGATCATACTACAGTAATACACGCGTACGATAAAATCTCAAACGACATTAAAGAAGATGAGTCATTAAATAAACAGATAGAAGAGCTTAAAAAACGAATAAAAGGATTTTAACATATCCACATTAATAAACTGTTAATAACATTATTTTTTTTGAGCTTGTTGATATTGTTAATAATTTTTCACTGTTTAAACAAATTTGTTAACAAATGTCGAAGCTTGTCGCTACGCATATTAAAATACTTTTTCACATATTAACAAGCTCTATTATTACTACTACTATATTTATATATATTCTTATTTTTATAAAATATGCTTAAAAGGAGCGAAATTTTTATGAAATTTTCTTGTGATAAAATTTCATTATTAAATGCGGTAAATAAAGTTATAAAAGGGGTAACCCCCCGTACCACCCTACCTATTCTCCAAGGGATACTTTTAACTGCAAAAGACAATAAATTAGTCATGTATTCAACAGATATGGAAATAGGTATTGAATGTAAAGTTGATGCTGAAATTGTCGAAGAGGGAAGTATTGTCGTGTCATCAAAAGTTTTCTCTGATCTCGTAAGAAAACTTCCAGAAAACACCATTTACTTTACAACTGACCAAGATTATATAGTGAATATAAAGTGTGGATTATCAGAATTTACAATTTCAGGCAATTCTTCAGAAGAATTTCCTGAAATACCGGAAGTTTTGAAAGAAATAACTTTTAGCATAAATCAAAATGTCTTAAAAGAAATGATTAAAATGACTTCATTCTGTGTTGCACAAGATATGACAAGACCTATTTTAACAGGAATACTTATGGAGATAAGTAAAAATACGATAAACATGGTAGCGCTGGATGGATATCGCATGGCTATAAAAAAATATATATCAGAAGATCTTTTGTTAAAAGAATTCGACGACTTTAGTGTTGTCATACCTGGTACGACTGCGAATGAGCTTGTTAGGATAATGGAAGATAATGATGATAATGTGTATGTGTCTTTTACTGGTAATCAGATTTTATTTGAAATTAATGATACAAAGGTTATATCAAAGCTTCTAGATGGGAATTATATGAATTATAAGGCAGTCATTCCAAAAGACTTTAAGTCGATAGTCATTATCGAAAAAGATGATTTAATAGGTGCCATAGATAGGGCATCGCTATTGGCTTCAAATAAAAGCAATTTAATAAAGTTCACTTTTAATGAAAGGGAACTTATTATATCGTCAAATTCAGAAAAAGGAAAGATGTCTGAACGTGTAAATATTGATATTGAAGGAAATCTGATAGAGATCGCATTTAACTCCAGGTATCTATTAGAAGCATTGAGGGTAATTGATTCTGAAAAAATTAAAATGAACATGATTAACAGCATAAACCCCATGATAATAACTCCTGTAGAAGATGATGATTATTTATACATGGTGTTGCCTGTAAAATTAAATGGTTAGTATTGAAAGGATTAGATATTATGAAAGAGGTAAAAATTAACACGGATTATATTACGCTTGATCAATTTTTGAAATATGTAGGTATTGTAGAAACTGGCGGTAAAGGTAAACAAATGATATTAGATGGGCTCGTAAAAGTAAACGGCAATATTGAACTTAAAAGAGGCAAGAAGTTGCGCAGTGGTGATATTGTAGTTGTCAATGGTCATGAATTTATAATTTTGTAATATAAATACAATGTATTAAGATTATGCTATTTTCGATATAACGAAAGGATAAGGAATAAGTGTATTTGAAAGAGCTTACAATTGACAATTTTAAGAACTTAAGGCAACAAAAGGTAACATTTTCCGCTGGAACTAATGTAATATATGGAACAAATGCACAGGGTAAAAGTAATCTTTTAGAATGTATAAGGATCTTAAGCATTGGCAAATCGTTTAGAAATAGCAAAAACAAAGATATGGTAAATTTTAACAGTGATTACTATTATATAAAAGGTATATTTGATATAGACAATGAAGAAATAACAGTTGAAACAGGTTATAAATTGAATCAAAACAGATTTTTTAAAGTAAACAACAATAAGATAAAAAGTATTTCAGAGCTTATTGGAGTTATACTTACTACAATTTTTTCTCCAGACGATTTAAACATTGTAAAAGGCAGTCCTTTTATAAGAAGGCGGTATATGGATGCATCTATATCAATGATTAAGAGAAATTACCTTTACGATATTATACAGTACAACAAAGTTTTAGCAAATAGAAACAAAGTATTAAAAGATATAAAATTTAAAAGTGAGAATTTAAAGCTTCTCGATATAATGGATGAACAGCTTTCGATTTATGGGTCTAAAATCATGATGTACAGGAAACAGTATATCAATAATCTTAACTTAATTGTGAAAAAGATATTGCATGATATATCAGATGAAGAAGTTGAGATTTGTTATTGGAGCAATGTTATGGATAAAATTGACGATATAAAGTACATAAAAGAATCACTAAGCAATAAGTTGAAATTAAATAGAGAGATAGATATAAAATATGGTGATACTAAATACGGGCCTCATAGAGATGATATTAAAATATATGTAAATGGTCATGATTCCAGAATTTATGCATCGCAGGGACAGCAGAGGACAATAGCTTTATGTCTTAAACTAGCTGAACATGAAATGATAAAGTCTGAGAACCATGAAAATCCAATACTTTTACTTGATGATGTAATGTCAGAACTGGATTTAAATAGAAGAAGATATATATTAAATAAAGTCGCTGGTTGCCAGACATTTATAACACATACGGAAAAAGATGATATAAAAGGTGACAAATACTTTTTAATTTCAGATGGAGTAATAATGCCTGATTAAGGAGGAAATTATGTACGTTCATTTAGGTGGAAATGTTGTTGTACCTGACAACGAAATAATAGCGGTTTTTAATATTGATGTCAGAGAGATGTCAAAAGATACTTGTGAATTTTTGAGAATAGCTGAAGAAGAAGGTTTTATTGTGAAGATATCAAAGGATAACTTAAAGTCTTTCGTGGTTACTGAGAGAGATAAAAAAAGCATAATATACTTATCGCCAATTTCATCATATACAATAATAAAAAGAGCATTAAAATACGAAGAATAAAAAATAGAGGTTATCCTCTATTTTTTTGCAAATCTTTTTATTATGGCATTTTGCGTTAGATGTTCAAAAGAGTCATCTAAAGGTTCTAGTTGATTTTTTCCGTATTTTCTGTCCAGTGCTTTTTTTATCAACATATCTGTAAATTCAGGATTTTTAGGTAATACAGGCCCATGAAGATATGTCCCAAAGGTATTCTTGTATACAGTACCTTCCATGCCGTCTTCACCATTATTGCCATTTCCATATATGACTCTTCCTAATGGTTTTACATTTTGTAGAAATGTTTTTCCAGAGTGATTTTCAAAACCAACCATTTTGAATGTTTTGCCATCAATGGTTGACTCTATTATTATGTTGTCAATCATTCTTTTGTTTCCTGCCACAGTGTATATGTCTAATGCACCTATGCCGGGGAGTTTATTTCCATCTGATGATAAATAGTATTTACCCAGCAATTGGTATCCACCGCATATACTGAGCAGCGTCAAACCATCCTCAATAGCAGACTTTAAATTTTTTGCCCTTTTTAGTGTTAAATCATCGCTGACTATTTTTTGTTCTCTGTCAGAACCTCCACCTAAAAATAATATGTCGATGTCTGTAAAATCTGTATTTGTATCGATAGTTATAGACTTTATTTCAGTATCTATTCCTCTCCATTCACACCTTCTTTTAAGGGTTATTATATTTCCTCTATCACCGTAGAGATTTAATAAATCAGGGTACATATGTCCAATTGTTAATTTCATGCTTTGACACCTCTTGACTTCATATAGGTATTTACTTCATGCAGTGATGTATAATTAGGCAGTACTGCTATCAATTCTTCGTTTGTAACGGTTGGGATGTAATCAAGGGCATTTTCTATCGAATTGATAATTTTTATCTTTTTTGGATCTATACCAGCGTACTTTAGCCTCAATGCCATGTCTTCTGCTCTAAGACCTGATGTAACTACATAGTTTATTTTTGCATGTGATACAAAGTTTTCGATATCCACATCCCAAAGCCATGATACATCTCTACCATCTGCGTAATTGTCATTTATGGCAATTAGTAGGTTTAAGGGTTTGTTTATCTCTCTTAGCATATTTAAAGTGCTGTCAAAACCTATCGGATTTTTTATGAGGTTGATTATAGCTTTTTTTCCTTTTAAGTATGTTGTCTGCAATCTTCCTGCAATAGGCCTATAATTGTTTAATCCAGCCTGTATATAGCTTAAAGGAGTTCCTAAAAGTATATTTGTGGCGACAGATGACATTACATTGTATATATTATAAGCTCCATTAAGATGGCTTTTTATGTTTATTAGTTTATCTTTGTACTTAATTTTAAATGATATACCATCTTCGGTAAGTTTGATATCTAGTGCACCAAAGTCTAAGTTAGGTCTTGATTTGCCACATTTAGGGCAATAGTAATCTCCAAGTTGCCCGTAAAAAACATCTTTGTACACGTATTTACCGCCGCATACAGGACAATACTTTTGTTCAAATGCTGGTGAAAGGCTATATCCGTAGTTTAGCTTGTCTAAAATTCCATAGTACATGACATTTAAATTTAAATCATCACCTAATGAAGCAGTGAAGGGTTCATCTGCATTTAAAAGAAGCATTGAATCTTTAGGAAGTCTATTTAAAGATTCTTTAACCTTTTTTATTGTGATGTCCAACTCGCCATATCTGTCAAGCTGGTCTCTAAAAAAGTTTGTAACTACGACTATCTTTGGATTGATATCATTTAAAACAAGAGGCATGTTTGCTTCATCGACTTCGAATACACCTGCGTCTTTATTTATGTTTCCAAAAAAGTCGCTGTTTTTTATCAATACCGTAGCAATACCGCTTAACATGTTTGCGCCTTCCCTGTTGTGTACAACTTTTTTGCCTGATGATTTTAATATTTCTGCGATGAGTCCTGATGTTGTTGTTTTTCCATTTGTTCCTGTTACAACGACTTTTTCATTCTTTACACCTTTTACAATATCTTTTATTAAGTTAGGACTTATTTTAAGTGCAAGTTTTCCTGGAAGTGATGTGCCGTTTTTTCCAGTTAATTTACAACCTAATATGACAAATTTACCTAAAACAACACCGAGTAAATCCAATTTAACACCACCTTGATAAAAACGCTCTTATTTTATTATATTTTAAGTATATTATAAAACAGTGTATTTATAAAATAAAAATATTTCCTTTGATGATAAATTATTCATTATAAATTTGTCCAATATTGTGTTTCCTTGTATAAAAATCAAAAAAATGATACAATAAAACTATTGGAATTTAGTACGGAGGTATGAATATGGCAAATGAAGAAACATATGGTGCAAGTCAAATTCAAATATTAGAAGGTCTTGAGGCCGTTAGAAAACGCCCCGGGATGTACATAGGAAGTACCAGCAGCAGGGGACTTCACCATCTTGTATATGAAATAGTAGACAACAGTATTGATGAGGCATTAGCAGGATACTGTAAAAATATTGATGTTGTCATTCATAAAGATAATTCTGTATCAGTTATAGATGATGGAAGAGGTATACCTACAGATATACATCCACAGACTGGTAAATCAGGTGTTGAAGTCGCACTCACTGTGCTTCATGCTGGTGGTAAATTTAATAATGATGTGTACAAAGTTTCTGGTGGACTTCATGGTGTTGGATTATCAGTTGTAAATGCATTATCTAAAAGACTTGAGGTTATTGTTAAGCAAAATGGCAAAGTGTATGAACAAAAATATGAAAGAGGAGTTCCTAAGTCAGACCTTAAGATCATTGGTGATACGGATGAAACCGGTACGACGATAACATTTGCGCCAGATGATGAAATCTTCGAGACGCTGGAATACGATTATGATATATTATCTCAAAGATTAAGGGAATTATCATTTTTAAATAAAGGCGTAAGAATTAGGCTTATGGATGAGAGAGATGGAAAGGAAGACGTGTTCCATTATGAAGGCGGTATAGTGGAATTTGTCAAATATTTAAACAGAAATAAAGAAGTGCTACATCCTGAGCCTATTTACATGGAAAGCAAAAGTGATACGTATGAAGTAGAAGTGGCGATGCAGTATAACGATTCATATACAGAAAATATATTTAGTTTTGCCAATAATATTGATACTAGAGAAGGCGGTACTCATTTAATAGGTTTTAAAGCAGCTTTAACAAAAGTTATAAATGATTATGCTAGAAAGTTTAATATCATAAAGGATAATGACAAAAACCTGCAAGGTGAAGATGTCAGGGAAGGATTAACGGCTATTATAAGTGTAAAACTTATGAATCCACAGTTTGAAGGGCAGACAAAGACTAAATTAGGTAATTCTGAAATGCGTTCAATAGTGGATTCTGTTGTGACAGAAAAACTTACAGCATTTATGGAGGAAAACCCTTCTTTATCGAGGGTAATTCTTGAGAAAGCTACATCTGCTGCAAGGGCTAGAGAGGCTGCTAGAAAGGCTAGAGAACTTACAAGGAGAAAGTCAGCACTGGAATCTACTTCACTTCCTGGTAAATTAGCAGATTGTTCAGAAAAAGATGCATCAAAATGTGAGCTTTACCTTGTAGAGGGCGATTCTGCAGGTGGTTCTGCAAAGATGGGAAGAGATAGCAGATATCAAGCAATACTTCCTCTTAGAGGTAAGATTTTAAATGTTGAAAAGGCAAGGCTTGACAGAATATTATCAAGCGATGAGATAAAAGCAATGATAACTGCTTTAGGTACCGGTATAGGAAGTGATTTTGATATTTCAAAGCTTAGATATCACAAAGTTGTGATTATGACAGATGCCGATGTAGATGGTAGCCACATAAGAACTTTGCTTCTTACATTTTTCTACAGATTTATGAGACCATTAATAGAGAATGGAAATGTATATATAGCACAACCGCCACTTTACAAAATAGAAAAGAATAAAAAGGTTTATTATGCTTATTCTGATAAAGAACTTGACAATATTTTAAAAGAAATTGGAAGGGAAAATTACAATGTACAGAGATACAAAGGTCTTGGTGAAATGGATGCTGAGCAGCTTTGGGATACTACAATGGATCCCGAAAAGAGAACAATGCTTAAAGTAAGCCTTGATGATGCTATTGCTGCAGACGAAATATTTACAATCTTGATGGGTGATAAAGTAGAGCCAAGGCGGGAATTTATTGAAAAATACGCTAAGACAGTTAGAAATCTAGATATATAGGCAGGTGTTTTAAGTGAGTGATAATAATACAAATAATGAAGAAATGAGAGTTATACCTGTAGATGTTGAAGATGAGATGAAAAAATCTTTTATAGATTACGCTATGAGCGTTATCGTCAGCAGAGCTTTGCCTGACGTCAGGGATGGATTAAAGCCTGTTCACAGGAGAATTCTCTATGCAATGAATGGGCTTGGACTAACGCCTGATAAACCGTATAAAAAAAGTGTATCTGTAGTTGGAGAAGTTTTAGGAAAGTACCATCCCCATGGTGATGTTGCAGTTTACGATGCGATGGTAAGAATGGCACAAGATTTTTCTATGAGAGAGACATTGGTAGATGGTCATGGAAACTTTGGGAGCATAGATGGAGATCCAGCTGCTGCTATGAGATACACAGAAGCAAGGCTATCGAAGATAGCATTGGAGATGCTTACTGACATCAATAAAGAAACTGTTGATTTTGTCCCGAATTTTGATGAAAATTACAAAGAACCTGTTGTACTCCCATCGAGGTTTCCTAACATATTGGTAAATGGATCACAAGGTATAGCTGTTGGTATGGCAACTAATATTCCTCCTCATAATTTAGGTGAAGTCATAGATGGTATAATAGCTTATATAGACAATCCTTACATTACTACAGAAGGGCTTATGAAATATATTAAAGGGCCTGACTTTCCAACAGGCGGTCTTATTGTTGGAAAAGATGGTATAAGGGAGACGTATGAAACAGGTAGAGGTAAAATAATAGTTAGAGCAAAAGCAGAAATAGAGGAGCACAATGGCAGAAATAGAATTGTAATTACAGAAGTACCTTATATGGTAATAAAATCAAAACTGGTTGAAAAGATAGCAGAGCTAGTGAGAGATAAGCATATCGAAGGTATATCAGATTTAAGGGATGAATCCGATAGAAATGGAATGAGAATTGTCATCGAATTAAAGAGAGATGTCAATCCAAAGGTTGTTTTAAATAAACTGTACATGCATACTCAGATGCAGCAGACATTTGGAGCTATAATGCTGGCATTAGTCGATGGAGCTCCTAAAATACTGTCATTAAATCAGATAATAGAAAAATATGTTGACCATCAAGTAGATGTTATTACAAGAAGGACAAGGTTTGAGCTTCAAAAAGCTGAAGAAAGAGCACATATATTAGAAGGGCTAAAGATAGCATTAGATCATATAGATGAAGTTATAAATGTTATACGTAGTTCAAAAACAGAGCCTATAGCCAAGAAAAACTTAATGGACAAGTTTGGGCTAAGTGATAAACAATCTCAGGCAATTGTTGATATGAGATTGGGACGTTTAACTGGGCTTGAAAGGCAAAAAGTAGAAGACGAATTAAATGAGCTATATAGGAAAATCGAAGAACTGAAAGGCATATTGGCTGATGAAAAAAAGGTGCTGGAAATAATTAAAAAAGAGCTTAAAGAAATAAAGGATAAATTTTCTTCTGAAAGAAAGACTCATATAGTGGCAAAAGAAGATGAAATGGATATTGAAGATTTAGTTCAACTGGAAGATGCTGTTGTAACAATGACGCATTTTGGTTATATCAAAAGGATGCCACTTGATGCATATAAATCTCAAAAGCGTGGAGGAAAGGGCATATCGGGTATATCTACGAGAGAAGACGACTTTGTAGAGAATGTCTTTACGACAACAACTCATGACAGGCTTTTGTTTTTTACAAATAAAGGAAAAGTATACAGTTTAAGAACTATAGATATACCTGAATCAGGAAGACAAGCAAAAGGGACAGCTATAGTTAATCTAATTCAGATAGATCAAGATGAAAAAGTAAATGCTGTAATACCAATTAAGAAGTCTGTAAAGGCAAAATATGTAGTCATGTGTACAAAGAAGGGAATCATTAAAAAGACAGAAATAGATGATTTTCCTAAAATTAAAAAAAGCGGTAATACAGCTATTAAGCTTGACGATGGTGATGAACTTATAAATGTTATGCTTACAGATGGTAATAGAGAAATCATTATAGGTACAGCTAATGGTTTTTGCATTAGATTCCATGAAAATAATCTAAGGCCTATAGGAAGACAGGCAAGAGGTGTTATAGCTATATCTCTTAGAGATGATGATTATGTTGTAGAGATGGATCTTATAGACGAAGGCAGCGAGATATTGGTTGTAACTGAAAATGGTTATGGAAAAAGAAGCGATGCGAAAGAATACAGATTGCAGACAAGGGCTGGAAAAGGAATAATAGCTACAAAAATAACGAAAAAAACTGGAAAATTAGTTTCAATAATGTCTGTAAGTGAAAAAGATGAGCTTATGATAATTTCAGCTAATGGGATACTCATAAGGACGAAAATTGCTGATATATCTAAGATGCATAGGGATACGACTGGAGTTACGCTGATGAAACTCGATGATGGTGATAGAGTTGTTTCAACTGCAAAGATAGATAATGATGATGAGGAAGAATAAAAATTTTGTTAAAAATTATTTTAACAAAAGAAGGAATTTTACATTTGATGTCGAATATATATTATGGTGATGAACTGTTAAAATTTTTCTAAAAGGAGAGGTTAACATGAAAAAGGCTTTAGCTATAGGAATTGCGACGGCATTTGTTGCAGTAAGCCTAGCAGGTTGTGGTTCAAATAGCTCAAATACATCTTCTTCAGGTACTTATAAAGATGGCACTTACAAAGCAGAGCAGACAGCATTTGATGCTCATGGATATAAAGGCCAGATCGAGATAACTGTAAAAGATGGAAAAATAACAAATGTTTTGTATAATGAAGTTGATAAAAATGGTAAATTCAAAAGAGACGATGCTGATTATGCTTCAAAGATGAAAGCTAAAAATAATATAACTCCAAAAGAAGTAGATGAAAAATTGCAGCAAGAGTTAGTAGACAGTCAAGATACATCAAAAGTCGATACTGTTGCTGGTGCAACAGAATCATCAAAAACATTTAAAGAATTGGCAGATCAAGCATTAAAAGATGCTAAAAAATAAAAAATCCCTCCACGTGGAGGGATTTTTTATGGATCTATTTTTAAGATACCTAGAGCTTTTTCAAGATCTATTATATGATTTTCTTCTTCTAAAGCTATATTTCTCAATTTTTGTCCTATATCAAATAATCCAAGGTTTTCTGCTTGTGATATTCTTTGATTGTATCCATTTAATGCATCATATTCATAGTTTAAATCTTGATAAAGCATTTCACGATTGTCAAGAGATGTTTGCCTTGGATACACTTCTACAGTTGGTATACCACCAAGATATTGTATTATATCAGTCAGTATTATTGCATGTTCATGTTCATCTTTTGCATGTTCTAATATTTTATCTATCACTTCTACGTATTCGCCTCCATGCAGCATACTGGAATGCTGTATATATTGAATCATTGCTGCGTATTCCTTTGTTAAATCAGAGTTCAAGTTTGAAATCAGTTCTTTTTTATTTATCATATAATTTCACCTCTATGTAATCATATGTTGATATAAAAATTGTGTTACTAATATTAAAATTAAAAAAAAGGTATTTTTTTACCTTAAAAATTAAAAATTTTTAATAAATGTAAACGATAGTTTATTTGGAATTTACAAAAAATTTAGTTGACTTATTTTAAATAAGCTGATAGAATAACTATTAATTTCACCTATAATAATATTTAGTCAGTTTAAAAGCGATGATGGAGAGGGGTATATGTAAGAGCTACAGAGAGCCGGTGGTTGCTGCAAACCGGTGCGAATACATATATTAGATCGCTCCGGAGTAGTTAAGTTGAAAATTTAGTAGGCTTAACCGTACGACCTGCGTTAAAGGTAAGTATGATTACTTGCTGAGGCATTTTACCGTGAGGTAAATGTGAAATCAGGTGGTACCGCGAGGCAATCCTCGCCCTGAATATGGGCGAGGATTTTTTTATCATGTGAAGGGGGTGATATTATCATACACATTATATCTGTCTTAGTAAATAATCATTCTGGCGTTTTATCTCGAGTTGTAGGCCTTTTCTCGAGAAGAGGTTACAACATCGAAAGTCTTGCAGTTGGTACTACCGAGCAGAATGATCAATCTCGTATTACACTAACAGTCAATGGTGACGATTATGTAATAACACAGATAATAAGACAGCTTAACAAGTTGTATGATGTCATTAAAGTTCAGGATGTTGGTAAATATCCCAATGTTTCAAGAGAACTTGTACTTGTAAAAGTGGAGATAAATTCAAATACACGAGATGACATCATGCATATAGTTGAAACCTTCAGGGGGAAAGTCATTGATATTTCATTAAATTCAATCATCATTGAAATCACTGGTGACAGTGAAAAAGTAGAGGCATTTATAAAACTTATCAAACAATTTCAAGTCAGAGAACTTACAAGAACAGGTCTTATAACTTTAGAAAGAGGAAATAGAATTTTAAAAGAATATGAGGAGGAATTTTAAAATGGCAAGAATGTATTATGATGAGGATGCAGATTTAAATCTTTTGAAAGGCAAGAAAATTGCGATAATTGGCTATGGAAGCCAAGGTCATGCACATGCGTTAAACTTAAAAGATTCAGGGCTTGATGTTGTTGTAGGTCTTTATGAAGGAAGCAAATCTGCTGAAAGGGCTAGAGAGAATGGACTTACAGTATTAAGTGTTGATGATGCATGTGAAGCAGCGGATATCATCATGATTTTAATACCTGATGAAAAGCAATCAAAGGTGTACAAAGAAAATATTGAAAAACATTTGAAACCAGGAAATGCTTTGGTATTTGCACATGGATTTAATATACACTTCCATCAAATAGTACCGCCAGAATATGTTGATGTGTTTATGGTCGCACCAAAGGGACCTGGGCATTTGGTAAGAAGAGTATTTACCGAGGGAAAAGGCGTACCAGATTTGGTTGCGGTGCATCAAAATTATACTGGAAAAGCTTTCGAACTTGCATTAGCTTATGCCAAAGGTATTGGTGGAACGAGAGCAGGTGTCTTGGAAACTACATTTAAAGAGGAGACAGAAACAGATCTTTTTGGAGAACAGGCTGTTTTGTGTGGTGGTGTTACAGAGCTTATGAAAGCTGGATTTGAAACATTGGTAGAAGCAGGATATCAGCCTGAAATAGCGTACTTTGAGTGTATACATGAAATGAAGCTTATAGTGGATTTGATCTATGAAGGCGGATTCGCAAACATGAGGTATTCTATATCTGACACGGCAGAATACGGTGATTATGTGACAGGTAAGAGAATAATCACAAAAGATACTAGAAATGAAATGAAAGAAGTTTTGAAGGAAATACAGAATGGAGAGTTTGCGAAAAAGTGGCTTTTAGAAAATGCGGTAGGAAGACCACAGTTCAACGCTGTAAGAGAAAAAGAAGCAAATCAACAGCTTGAGAAAGTAGGAAAAGAGCTCCGCGGAATGATGTCATGGCTTAAAAAGAAATAAAGAGGGGGCTTGTATATGGGGGATAGAAAAGTCATTGTATTTGATACAACATTAAGAGATGGTGAGCAAACACCTGGTGTGAACTTTGACAAAGACAGTAAATATAGAATAGCAAAACAGCTTGTTTCACTTGGTGTAGATGTTATAGAAGCTGGTTTTCCTGCTGCATCAAATGGCAACTTCGAAGCTGTAAAGCATATAGCAGAAAATATTGACGATGTAGTTGTGGCAGGATTATCAAGATGTGTAAAAAGTGATATAGATAAAACTTATGAAGCACTGAAAAATGCTAAAAAATCAAGAATACATCTTTTCATAGCAACATCTGATATTCATTTAAAGTACAAATTAAAAATATCCAGAGATGAAGCATTAAAAATGGCCGTTGACAGTGTAAAATATGCTTCAGGTAAATTTGACGAGATACAATTTTCTGCAGAAGATGCTTCAAGGACAGATTGGGATTTTCTTGTGAAAATATTTAATGAAGTTGTTGATGCGGGAGCAAAAATAATCAATATACCTGACACTGTAGGCTATGCGGTTCCAAAAGAATTTGAAAAGTTAGTAGAATACGTTAAAAAGCATATACATGATAAAGACAATGTTACAATAAGCGTTCACTGCCACAATGACCTTGGAATGGCTGTTGTGAATTCCCTTTCAGCATTGGAAAGCGGTGCTCAACAAGTGGAAGTAACTGTATGCGGAATAGGTGAGAGAGCAGGAAATGCATCGCTGGAAGAAGTTATCATGGCAATAAATACTCGAAAAGATTATTTCAATTTACTTCACAGTATAAATACAAGAGAAATATTTAGTACTTGCAAACTTGTAAGTGAACTTTCAGGCATCGATCTACAACCTAATAAAGCGATTGTAGGTTCTAATGCATTTAGACACACTGCTGGAATTCACCAGCATGGCGTGATAAACAATAAAGCAACGTATGAAATAATGAGGCCTGAAGATATAGGAATCACTACAGATCATATATCGATGGGGAAGCTATCTGGCAGAAATGCCTTTGAATTGAAGTTGAAAAATATGGGCTATGATCTTTCCCGAGATGAAATCAATCTGGCTTTTAAAAAATTTAAAGATGTAGCAGACAATAAAAAAGTGGTGAATGATGAGGATATAAAAGCGATTGTGGATGATGTTATTTTGAACACAAAAAGTTTCAAGGAGGGAGAGCTTTGGGGTTAACACTTACACAAAAAATTTTATCTGATAAAGCCGGATATGAAGTTAAACCCGGAGATCTTATAGAGATAGATGTGGACATGGTTCTTGGAAATGATGTCACATCACCTGTTGCAATAAAGGAATTTTTGAAGATAGGCGTAAAAAATGTATTTGATAAAGAGAAAATTGCACTGGTTCCAGACCATTTTGTTCCTAATAAAGACATAAAATCTGCGGAACAGGTGAATATTGTAAGAAAATTTGCCAGGGAATATGGAATTGTGAACTTCTTTGAAGTTGGAATGATGGGAATAGAACATGCCCTTTTACCTGAAAAAGGTTTAGTTCTGCCTGGTGATGTGGTCATAGGTGCAGATTCTCATACATGTACCTATGGCGCCATAACTTGTTTTTCAACAGGAATAGGAAGTACAGATATGGCATGTGCGATGGCTACAGGTAAGGCATGGTTTAAAGTTCCTGAAGCTATCAGGTTTAACTTAAAAGGTAAGCTTAATAAATGGGTAAGTGGTAAGGATGTAATACTGTACATCATAGGAATGATAGGCGTTGATGGTGCGCTGTATAAATCTATGGAGTTTACAGGTGATATCTCTTCTTTATCAATTGATGACAGATTTACAATTGCAAATATGGCAATAGAAGCAGGGGCTAAAAATGGTATTTTCGATTATGACGAAATTACCGAAGCATATGTTAAAGGGAGAGCAAATAGAAAATACAAGGTATTTAAAGCCGATGAAGATGCAGATTATGTTGAAAGCTATGATATAGACTTATCAAAAATAAAACCACAAGTAGCATTTCCACATTTACCTGAAAACACAAAGCCAATAGATGAAGTAGGGAATATAAAGATAGATCAAGTTGTGATTGGTTCTTGTACAAACGGACGTATAAGCGATATGGAAGTAACGTATGAAGTTTTAAAAGGTAAAAAGGTTCATCCAGATGTTAGATTGATAATTTTCCCCGCTACACAAGATATATACCTTGAATGTGTAAAGAGAGGATATATAGAAGAATTTATAAAAGCAGGTGCTGCAGTATCTACACCAACATGTGGTCCATGTTTAGGTGGTCACATGGGAATACTTGCAAAAGGTGAAAGAGCAATATCCACCACAAATAGAAACTTTGTAGGAAGGATGGGCCATACTGAAAGTGAAGTATACTTAGCAAGCCCTGCAGTAGCTGCTGCATCAGCCATAAAGGGATGTATAGCAAGTCCTGAGGAGGTGGTATAAATGGAAGGAAAAGCAATAAAGTATGGAGACAATGTTGATACAGACGTAATAATACCTGCTAGATTTTTAAATACATCGGATCCAAAAGAACTTGCTTTACACTGCATGGAAGATATCGATAAAGATTTTAAAAACAAGGTTAAGCCGGGGGATATAATGATTGCAGGATACAATTTCGGATGTGGCTCATCTAGAGAGCATGCTCCAATAGCAATAAAAGAATCAGGCATATCATGTGTCATTGCAAAGTCTTTTGCAAGGATTTTCTACAGAAATGCCATAAATATAGGTTTGCCTATCTTGGAATGTCCTGATGCGGCATCTGCGATAGAAGATGGGGATATAGTATCGGTTGACTTAGAGACAGGTATTATAAGAGATATAACTAAGGGTATTGAGTTTAAATCGCAGCCGTTTCCGGAGTTTATAAAGAAAATCATTGAATGTGGTGGACTCATCAACTATGTTAAGGAAAAGGTGATATAAATGTACAAAATAGCTGTATTGCCTGGTGATGGAATAGGAAAAGAAGTTATAGAGGAAGCATTGAAAGTATTGGACGCAGTTTCAGAAAAGTATGGGATAGAGTTCGATATAAAAAAGTATTTGTTTGGCGGGTGTGCAATTGATGAGTACGGTACTCCATATCCTAAAGAGACGGAAGAAGCTTGCTTAAAAAGCGATGCTGTTCTATTAGGTGCTGTTGGTGGTCCAAAATGGGATGATTTAGATGGAGACAAAAGGCCGGAGGCAGGTCTTCTTGCATTGAGAAAAAGCCTTGATGTGTACGCAAATCTAAGACCTGCCATCCTTTTTAGCTCATTGAAAAATGCATCGCCACTTAAAGATGAGCTTTTAAAGGATGGTTTAGATGTGCTTGTTGTAAGAGAACTTACAGGTGGCATATATTTCGGTGAAAGAGGAACGGAAAAGATAGATTATGGTTATAAAGCGTATGATACAGAAGCTTATACCACAAAAGAAATAGAAAGAATAGCTCATATTGCTTTTAAAGCTGCTAGAAATAGAAAGAAGAAAGTTACATCTGTTGATAAAGCGAACATATTGGATTCATCAAGATTATGGAGAAAAGTTGTCAATGAAGTAAGCAAGGAATACCCAGATGTAGAATTAAACCATCAGTATGTTGACAATTGCTCGATGCAGCTTATAAAAGATCCGTCCCAGTTTGACGTAATATTGACATCCAATATGTTTGGCGACATTTTATCAGATGAAGCATCACAGCTTACAGGATCTATAGGAATGCTGCCATCTGCAAGTTTGAGAGGCGATAAAGTCGGATTATACGAGCCTGTTCACGGTTCAGCGCCAGACATTGCAGGTACTAAAAAGGCCAATCCATTGGCGACTATATTATCAGTTGCAATGATGCTGGAATATTCATTTGATAGGCTTGATGCCGCAAATGATATAAGAAAGGCTGTAAATGAGCTGTTAGAAGATGGATATAGGACATCTGATTTAGGAAGTGGCATTATTTTAGATACTGAAGAGATGGGAGACATGGTTGTTAAGTATTTAAAGAGGTGATTTTATGTTAAGTGATAGTGTGAAGAAAGGAGTCGAAAAAGCACCACATAGATCATTATTATACGCTTTAGGGCTTACAGATGAAGAAATAAATAGGCCAATAATAGGCATTGCAAATTCAAAAAATGATATAATTCCAGGGCACATAAATCTTGACAAAATAGCCGATGCTGTGAAAGCAGGTGTAAGGCTTGCTGGCGGAACACCTATAGAGTTTTCAACAATAGGTGTTTGTGACGGCATAGCTATGAACCATAAAGGAATGAAATATTCTCTGGCGTCGAGGGAATTAATAGCGGATAGCGTTGAAACAATGGCAATGGCTCACGGGTTTGATGGACTTGTATTAATACCAAACTGTGATAAAATCGTTCCGGGTATGCTTATGGCTGCTGCAAGGCTAAACATACCAACGGTAGTTATAAGTGGAGGGCCGATGCTTGCTGGCAGCTACGAAGGAGAAATATGCGACTTAAGCTCTATGTTTGAAGCTGTAGGAGCTTTAAAAGCAAGGAGAATCAATGAAGATGAGCTTAAGGCGATGGAGATGTCGGCTTGCCCAACATGCGGCTCATGCTCTGGTATGTTTACCGCAAATACAATGAACTGTTTGACAGAAGCATTGGGACTTGGACTTCCAGGCAATGGTACAATACCTGCTGTTTATTCAGAGAGAATAAGACTTGCAAAACAAGCAGGAATTAAAATAGTGGAGCTTGTAGAAAAAGATATAAAGGCTAGAGATATATTGACAGAGGATGCATTTATAAATGCCTTTTGCTTAGATATGGCTTTGGGTGGCTCTACAAACACGGTTCTTCACTTAAAAGCAATTGCGCATGAGGCTGGAATTGATATTCCACTTAAAAAGATAAATGAGATTAACCAGAAAGTGCCAAATCTTTGCAAATTAAGCCCTGCAGGAAGGTACCACATCGAAGATCTATACCATGCTGGAGGTATACAGGCAGTGTTGAGAGAATTATCTAAATTAGATGTCTTAAATACAGATTGTATAACTGTAACTTGTAAGACATTAGGAGAGAACTTTAAAGATGCAAAGATAAAGAACTACGATGTTATACACACTGTTGATAATCCATACAGCGAAACAGGAGGACTTGCGATTTTATATGGCAATATTGCAAAAGACGGTTCTGTAGTAAAAGCATCTGCAGTATCTCCTGAAATGCTTCGCCATTCAGGACCTGCTAGAGTATTTAATTCAGAGGATGAGGCTATAAAAGCGATTTATGATGGTAAAATACAAAAAGGCGATGTAGTTGTAATTAGATATGAAGGACCTAAAGGTGGACCGGGGATGAGGGAAATGCTGAGCCCGACATCGGCGCTTGCTGGTATGGGGCTTGATAAAGATGTGGCCCTTATAACAGATGGCAGATTTTCTGGTGCAACAAGAGGAGCTTGCATCGGTCATGTGTCACCTGAGGCTATGGAAGGTGGAGAAATAGCTCTAATAAACGATGGAGATATCATAGATATAGACATACCAGGAAGAAAGCTAAATTTGAGAGTAAGCGATGAAGAGATAGAGAACAGAAGAAAAAATTTCAAAAAACCCGAGCCACATATTAAGACAGGGTATATGGCAAGATACGCAAAATTGGTCACGTCTGCAAATACTGGTGCGGTTTTAAAGGATGTATAGTTTTAAATAATTGTTGGGAAAGGAGGCGTGATACATGATATTGAAAGGATCGCAGGTTATAATAGAAGTTTTAAAAGAACAGGATGTAGATACTATATTTGGCATACCTGGTGGTTCTGTTATACCACTTTATGATGCTTTGTACGATTCTGATTTAAAGCATATTCTTGCAACACATGAGCAGATGGCTGCTCATATGGCAGATGGATATGCAAGAGTAACGGGAAAAGTTGGTGTATGTATAGCTACATCTGGTCCAGGTGCTACCAATTTAGTAACAGGCATTGCAAATGCATATATGGATTCTGTGCCTATTGTTGCAATAACAGGTCAAGTTGCCACAAACTTGATAGGTAAAGATTCTTTTCAGGAAGTGGACATTGCCGGGATTACTATGCCTGTAACAAAGCATAATTTCATAGTAAAATCACCTGATAAATTAGCTGATACTTTAAGAGAAGCATTTTTTATAGCAAAGGAAGGGAGGCCTGGACCTGTACTGGTAGATATACCAAAAGATATTCAGACATCTAATATAAATTTTATTAAGCGGAAAGATTTTTACGTTGAAGTTAAGAAGCACCCTGTAAATGAATCGGATTTGACAAAAGCTGCGGAATTAATAAATTCAAGCAAAAAGCCTGTGATATTTGCAGGTGGTGGAGTTATATGGGGTGAGGCGTCCAAGAGCTTATATGATTTTGCAAAAGAAAATATGATTCCTGTAGCGACTTCTCTGATGGGTTTAGGATGTTTCCCAGAAGATGATGAATTGTCACTAGGACTTATAGGAATGCATGGAAGCAGATATGCCAATACAGCGATTTATAAGTCTGACTTAGTAATTGCCATAGGTACAAGGTTCAGCGATAGAGTTGCTGGTAAAGCAGGTGGGCTTGCACCTTATGCAAAGGTCATCCATATCGATATAGATCCTGCAGAAATTGGTAAAAATATAGATGTAGATGTTCCAATTGTTGGGGAAATTAACGAAGTTCTTAAACTTTTAAATAACATTATAAAAGAAAAAGAACACAATGAATGGATTCATGAGCTTTTATCTATAAAGGAGAAAACTTCATTTAGGTATAAAGACGATGGAAAATTAAAGCCTCAGTGGATAATCGAAAAAGTGCAGGAAATGGGGAAAGACGACCTTATCATGGCAACGGAGGTAGGGCAAAATCAAATGTGGACTGCCCAATATTTTAAATTTAAAGAGCCTAGGACATTTGTGACATCTGGTGGTCTTGGCACAATGGGATTTGGACTTCCAGCTTCAATAGGGGCACAAGTAGGGAGAAATGATAAGCGTGTTGTAAATATAGCTGGAGATGGAAGCATAAGGATGAACATCCATGCTTTTGAAACAATGGCTATATACAATATACCTGTTATAACTATTATTCTCAATAATCAGACATTAGGAATGGTAAGACAATGGCAGAATCTCCTTTTCAATAAAAGATATTCTCAGACGGATTTAAATCCAAACCTTGATTTTTCAAAAGTAGCGGAAGCGTTTGGAATCTCTGGCAAAAGGATTTACACAAAAGAAAAGTTTGAAGAATCATTTAAAGAGGCATTATCTAATAATAAGCCATGCGTGTTGGAATGCATGATAGACAAAGATGAGATGGTTCTTCCTTTTATTCCTGCTGGAGGAACTATTGAAGAAATGATAGACTAGTATTTTTATTAAGAATATGATATAATATAAAAAATTGAATAAATTTAAAAACCTTCAGGGATTGGTGAAATTCCATACCGGCGGTAAAGCCCGCGAGCCTTATGGCAGATCTGGTTAGATTCCAGAGCCGACAGTAAAGTCTGGATGAAAGAAGGTAAATAGGCAATTTTGTCGAAATGCCCTGAAGTATTACATACTTCAGGGCTAAGTTTATTTTTGGGGTGTTTTTATGGAGAAATACATGAAAAGGGCATTACAGCTTGCAAAATTAGGCTTAGGGCACACAAATCCAAATCCATTGGTAGGTGCAGTAATTGTTAAAAATGGCAGGATAATAGGTGAAGGGTACCATGAATACTATGGAGGACCACATGCAGAAATAAATGCACTAAAAAGTGTTAAAGAAGACGTAAAAGGAGCTCAGCTTTATGTCACATTAGAACCGTGCTGTCATTATGGAAAAACTCCGCCTTGTGTAGATGCTATTGTAAAATCAGGTATAAAAGATGTTTTTATTGCTATGGAGGATCCAAATAAACTTGTTTCAGGAAAGGGAATAAAACATCTTAAAGAAGCAGGCTTAAATGTGTATACAGGTTTATTAAAAGAGGAGGCAGAGAAAATAAATGAAATATTTATAAAGTACATTACGACTAAAAAGCCGTATGTAATATTAAAGTCTGCCATGACGATTGATGGAAAGATTGCAACTTATACAGGCGATTCTAAATGGATAACAAATGAAAAATCGAGAGAACATGTCCATATAATGAGAGGCTGTGTTATGGCAATAATGGTAGGTGTCAACACAGTTATAAAAGATAATCCATATCTTACGGCGAGAATAGATGGATTTAAGAATCCTTTAAGGGTGATTGTTGATAGCCGCGGCAGGATTCCGCTAAATTCAAATGTTGTAATTGACAAATCTGCCAAGACAATAGTAGCAACAACGGACATGATGCACTATAAAAAAGTAAAAGCATTAAGTGATTTAGGTGTAGATGTAGTTGTACTTGACAAGTTAAACGGTGAAGTAGATTTAAAAAAATTGATGGATATGTTAGGAGAGAGAGGGATAGACAGTGTAATCATAGAAGGTGGAGGAACACTAAATTATTCTGCTTTAAAAGAAGGAATAGTAGACAAAGTGATGTTCTATATAGCTCCAAAAATAATAGGTGGAAGCAATTCTTTGACGCCTGTAGAAGGAAAAGGCTTTGATTTGATTAAAGATGCCATAATTGTTGAAAAATTAGACGTAAAAAGATTTGACGATGACATACTTATAGAAGGTTATATTAAAAAGTAGGTGTTACTATGTTTACAGGAATAATAGAAGAGATTGGCAAAGTTAAGATGATACAACGTGGAGATATTACCAAAATAGCAATTGAATGCGAAAAAGTTTTAGACGGTACAGCAATTGGGGATAGTATAGCTGTAAATGGAGTATGTTTGACGGTTACAAATGTAGGAAAAAATCTATTTACAGCGGAACTGATGAGGGAAACACTAAAATCCAGCAATTTAGGAGACTTAAAAATAGGAAGCATGGTCAATTTAGAAAGAGCTTTAAGCATATCTGGCAGGTTAAATGGCCATATTGTGACAGGACACGTAGATACTGTCGGCACAATAGTTAATAAAAATCGAATTATGAATTCAAATGTATTTAAAATTAAAATCGATGAAAGATATTCAAAATACGTTGTAAGCAAGGGAAGCATCGCTGTCGACGGAATAAGTTTGACAGTCGTGGAGGCGTTAGCTTCATATTTTACGGTTTCTGTCATACCGCATACGGAGTTAAATACAACACTAAACTTTAAGAGAATCGGAGATAGTGTCAATATAGAAGTAGACATACTATCGAAGTATGCTGAACAACTGTTGTTAAAAAAAGGAATGAAGGAACTTGTATTAGAAAATGGCTTTTGATATATAGTGCTGGGACTTTATAGGGCAGTTTCAATAATTCATAGCTTTTAAATTTTAAGGAGATGTGATAAAAATGTTTGATACGATAGAAAGTGCAATAGAAGACATCAAAAATGGGAAAATGGTCATTGTAGTTGATGACGAAGACAGGGAAAATGAAGGAGATTTAGTGATGGCAGCAGAAAAAGTTAGAGGCGAAGATATAAATTTTATGATAAGGTATGGACGTGGATTAGTATGTGTTCCCATGAGTGATAAAAGGCTTAAAGAATTAAATATAGGTAAGATGGTATCTGAAAATACAGATAATAGAGAAACTGCCTTTACTGTATCTGTAGATCACAAAAGCTGTAAAACTGGTATTTCGGCGTATGAAAGGGCATTTACAATAAGAATGCTTATAGATGATAAGTCAAAGCCGGATGATTTTACAAAACCAGGACATGTATTTCCTCTGAAAGCAAAAGAAGGAGGTGTTTTGGTAAGGGCAGGACACACAGAAGCAGCGTATGATTTGTCGAGACTTGCTGGCTTTAAAGGTGCTGGCGTAATCTGTGAAATCATAAAAGATGACGGCAGGATGGCTAGACTTCCAGAGCTTGTGGAGTTTTCAAAGAGGTTTAACCTAAAGATAATATCTATAGCCGATCTAATTGAATACAGAAGGAAGAAAGAAAAACTAATAAGGAGAGTAGCTGAAGCCCATCTTCCTACAAAATACGGCGATTTCAATATAATAGGGTATGAAGAAATTTTGACCGGTAAAGAACATGTGGCGTTAGTAAGAGGAGAATTGACAGAGGAGCCTACGCTTGTTAGAGTTCATTCAGAATGCTTAACAGGTGATATAATGGGTTCTTTAAGATGTGATTGTGGTGATCAGCTTCATGCAGCAATGGAGAGAATAGGAAAAGAAGGAGGTGTCCTTTTATATTTAAGACAAGAAGGCAGAGGAATCGGACTTTTAAACAAGATTAAAGCATATCACTTACAGGATGGGGGCCTAGATACGGTTGATGCTAATCTTAGATTAGGTTTTCCTGCTGATATGAGGGAATACGGAATAGGAGCTCAGATTTTAAAAGATTTAGGACTTAAAAAGCTTAGGATAATGACCAACAACCCTAAAAAATTATCTTGTTTATCTGGCTATGGGCTTGAAATAGTGGAGAGAGTCCCGATAGAAGTATCTTTAAACAAGCACAATGAAAAATATCTTAAAACAAAAAAAGAAAAGTTTAGCCATATATTTCATGCATTTTAATAATTAGTAAAGGGGAGATTATTTTGAGGACATATGAAGGAAAACTTATAGGTGATGGCTTAAAGTTTGGCATCGTTGTAAGCAGGTTTAATGAATTCATAACAAGTAAACTTCTAGATGGTGCTTTGGATGCTTTAAGGAGGCATGGTGTAGATGATGACAGCATTGAAATTGCTTGGGCACCAGGTGCCTTTGAAATTCCTCTTATTTCAAAGAGAATGGTCATGTCTAAAAAATATGATGCGGTGATTGCACTTGGTGCTGTTATAAGAGGTGAAACACCCCATTTTGATTATGTAGCTAATGAAGTTTCGAAAGGAATTGCAAAGTTATCCCTTGATTTTGATATACCTGTAATATTTGGAGTTCTTACAACAGATACTGTAGAACAGGCAATCATGAGATCTGGAACAAAATCAGGAAACAAGGGATTTGACGCTGCTGTAACAGCTTTGGAAATGGTTAATTTGATAAAAGAAATAGATGGCTAATTAAAATAAACGTTCATCTTAAAAGCACTAATGCTTAAAAGATGAACGTCTTTCATTTCCAAGAAGGTATTATTCCTGATTTTTGGAAGGTTTTAAATACAACCACAAAAACTGGTCCCATAATGAGGCCGAATCCTCCGAAAAGTTTTGCACCAATGAACATAGACAAAAGCGTTACAAGAGGATGAAGACCTATGCTTTGTCCAACGATTTTAGGCTCTATCATCTGCCTTACAACTGTCACAATGCCGTATAGTATTAGTAAGTAAATACCTATTAAGTAATTTTTAGTAAATATATTGTATAAAGCCCATGGAACTAGTACCGATCCTGAACCCAACACAGGCAGTATATCTATGAAGCTTACTAGAAGGCCTAACAAAAACGCATAATCAAATCCTATTATTGTAAGACCTATTGATACCTCCATGAAAGTGATAAACATTATGGTTATTTCTGCTCGTATAAATCCAATTAGCGTTTGGAAAAGGTCACCTTTTATATTTTCTGCATGTAATGCCCAGTTTGAAGGAAATTGCCTTTTTATAAAATTTAATATCAACCATTTATCTTTGCTTAAAAAGAATGTTGATACAATTGTTATTATAGACATAAAGAAAAAATTAGGCAGCTTTGTTGCTAAACCTAAAATCCAAGCAGCAAAGTTTTTAGCAAGGACAGATATGTTGTTTAAAATAGATTGAAGATTGTTCTCCAAAAACGTTGAGATATTAGTGGGGAGTGAAATATAGTATATTCTAATTCTATCAATAAGATCAGATATGACCACATCGAAGTTTTTTGTATAATTTGGCGCATGTTCTGCCAAAGTATTTAGCTCAAAAACAAGTTGTGTAATTAAGAGACTTATTAAAAGTCCTATTATAGCAATTAGTAGAAGAATTAAAAATGCAGACGATAATCCCCTTGGTACTTTCAGCTTTTTTTCCAGGAACTCAACGGCAGGGTCAATTAAGATTGCTAAAAACAGTGCAACCGCAAATGGCATTAAAAAAGGAATCAATTTAAAAACAAACAAATAAAAACTTATAATGACAGCCAGTATTATAATAACATTTTTTATCGTGCTTTGGTATCGTGAGAGAAAATCTTTCACCAAAAAACCCCTCCTTATTTTTATTATAGTATGATAAAAGGCAAGTGTCTACAGCAATCAATAAATAAAATCCGGTTTCTCCGGATTTTATTTATTGGGCGGTCTTAATTTTAATTTCGTGTGACTTTTTGGCTATTTCCGATTGAGATATTATTCCTTTTTCAATAAGCAATTCTATCAACGATGTTATAGCCAATGTATTTTTATACTCTGTGTCTTTTAAATCGGCAATTTCTAGTAAATATTTAATTTCGTTCATCGGAATCCCCCTAAATTATTTTATATAGTAATTATTGACATATTTATATATTATATACATGAAGATTTAGTTTGGTATCTTATGTTAGCATTTAACACTACAATGTGATATAATATCTTTGTATATTTAAAAAAGGAGATTGGACGATGAAGAGCAATACTAAAAAGGAAATTTTAAGTTGGGTTCTGACTATCGGCCTTGCATTTATTATAGCGATGCTAATTAGGACGTACATCTTTGAACTTGTTGATGTGCCAACAGGTTCAATGCTTGACACGATACAGCTTAATGATAAATTTGTAGAATTGAAATTTATATATAGATTTGAGCCTATAAAAAGAGGAGATATTGTTGTATTTAAATATCCTGACGACCCATCTGTGAGTTTTGTAAAAAGGGTAATCGGTATAGGCGGCGATACAATAGAGATTAAGAATGGCATTTTATATAGAAATGGTGTACCTGTCAAAGAGCCGTATCTTAAAGAGCCTATGAATAAAAATGAAACATTTGGACCATATAAAGTGCCACCAAATCATTACTTTATGCTGGGGGATAACAGGAATCAGTCACTTGATTCAAGGTATTGGAAAAATAAATATGTATCTAGGGACGCGATAATGGGAAAAATAGTATTTAGAATATGGCCTTTAAGCCGGTTTGGAACTATGGTTGGGAAATAATTATTGAAATTGAGAAATTTGTATAGTATAATTTATTTTAAGTTAAAAGAAGCGTTGAAGGGCCAATAATATGTATTGTATTAAAGAGAGCTGGTGGTGGGTGTAAACCAGTATATGTACATATTTATCCAGCCTGGAGCTATGGTTAATAACCATCGGGCGACCGTTAAATCAGTGATGAGGGCTTTTTTAGCCAAATCAGGGTGGCAACACGGAAATCCCGTCCCTAAATTAGGGCGGGATATTTTTATTAGGAGGTGTAAATTATGCTTGATATTAAAAGGATAAGAAATAATCCAGATGAAGTAAAGAAAGCTATTGAACTTAAAAAAGAAAACTCAAATATCGATGAATTTTTAGAGATTGACGAAAAAAGAAGAGAGATTTTAAAAGAATTGGAGTCTTTGAAGAATACGCGAAACAAAGAATCTGAAAACATCGCCAAGTTAAAAAGAGAGGGCAAAGACGCGGAAGAACTCATAAAAGAAATGAAAGAGATATCGGATAAGATTAAAGCGATGGAAAGCGATGTAAAACAATATGACGAAAGATTAGAAGAGCTTCTTTGGACCATACCAAATATTCCTCATGAAAGTGTTCCAATAGGAGATAGCGATGCAGATAATGTTGAGATACGTAGATGGGGCGATGTAAGGAAGTTTGACTTTGAAATAAAGCCTCATTGGGATATAGGTGTTGAACTGGGAATTTTAGATTTTGAAGCTGCATCCCGTGTTACAGGTTCAAGGTTTACTTTTTACAAAGGATTAGGATGTAGACTTGAAAGGTCCCTTATAAGCTTTATGATGGATCTTCATACAGAAAAGCATGGCTATACAGAAGTTTTTCCTCCATTTATGGTACATAGAAGAAGTATGTATGGAACGGGACAACTCCCAAAGTTTGAAGAGGATGCATTTAAAGTAGCTGGTACAGATTATTTCTTGATTCCGACAGCTGAAGTTCCTGTTACAAACATGTATAGAGAGACGATAATTGATGCTGAAGAGCTTCCTATTTACAACTGCGCTTACAGTGCATGCTTCAGGCAAGAAGCAGGTTCTGCTGGAAGGGATACAAGGGGATTAATTAGGCAGCATCAGTTTAATAAAGTAGAACTGGTGAAAATTACTGAGCCTGAAAGATCTTACGAAGAGCTGGAGAAAATGGTAAATGATGCTGAGGACGTATTAAAGACTTTAGGGATACCATACAGGGTTGTTTCAATATGTACTGGGGACCTTGGATTTACGGCGGCAAAGAAGTATGACCTTGAAGTCTGGATGCCAAGCTACGGAAGATATGTTGAGATATCATCATGTAGCAACTGCGAAGACTTCCAAGCTAGAAGGGCTAATATAAAGTATAGGCCTAAAGGCGGCGGGAAGGCACAGTATGTTCACACATTAAATGGCTCAGGCGTCGCAGTTGGAAGGACATTTGCAGCCATATTGGAAAACTATCAGCAGGAGGATGGCTCTGTTGTCATACCTGAAGCACTTAGACCTTACATGAAGTGCGACGTTATAAGGAAGTAAAAGGCTGCAATAGTATTAAATATTTGATTCATGATTATTGACAACTTAGCCGGTATATGATATACTTTATATCGTTCCCGGCTTGGAGAGGTGTCCGAGGGGTTTAAGGAGCTGGTCTTGAAAACCAGTGTCTCTTAACGGAGCCGTGGGTTCGAATCCCACCCTCTCCGCCATTAATATAATAAAGAGATTGTAGCTGACGTGGAGAAGTACCCAAGTTGGTGAAGGGGCGGTCCTGCTAAGACTGTAGGTCGGGGATAACCCGGCGCGAGGGTTCAAGTCCCTCCTTCTCCGCCATACATAAGCTACTTTTTTTATGATTAAATTAAATTAAAATAAAAAGGGCGCTATTGCGCCTTTAAAAAACATCTGATGGATATGTTCTTTGTGTTGTTTTCGAGTTATCTAGGTAATGAAGATGTGCTGTTATGCTGACCATGTGGGAATTTGCATTATGGTGTATTTTTACATCTGAAGGCCTTCCATCGTCTTGATGGTAGCTTAAGTACATCTCCAGTAATTTTTTTGCGTTGTCTTCGTTAAAATCCTCAAATGTATATTCACTTTCAGGGAGTTCCAATTTTATGCTGTGAAGCCCGTCTTTTGATGAACGCGTTTCTCTTATGGCATTAAGCATTTTTATCACCTCAGAAGTATTTTTTCATATTTCGTTATTTTTTATCCTCACCTATGATGACCACGACATCTGCGTTTTTATCCAAACTTTCATCGTTCAATACATTTTTAATAGATAATGCATTGGCTACTTTGATTGCTTTATCCATATTGTTGTTTGTATAGACAAACGATTCTGAATAATTTCTGATATCAGCATTGGCAATTTTAATTACATTAAATCCTAGATTTATTAATTTATCTGCATATTTTGTGGCTAGGCCTTGTACTGTTGTCCCGTTAAAAACTTCTACATTTATGGTGTTATTGATGGGAGAATACGTCGATTGTAGAACTGTGCTTTTAGAATTAATCTTCTGACCATTTCCGAACATTTCTGATGCAACTTCCGCTGATTTTTGTTGGTCTGCAAAATAATAGCTAAAATTATCCATATATCCACCCTCACCTGGCAATATAGAAGCATTAATATTCTGAGGTTTATTCTTGACAAAATCTAATGCATATGCAGTGATATCCTTTGCAGTTAAGTCGGTTTTTAGATTTTTACTTAATGTTATTGCTAGAGAAGGAATCTTAGGAAGGATTGATGGAGTTGTGACTTTTTTTATGAAGGCCTTTAAAAATTCTTGTTGAGCATTTATTCTTCCTATATCTCCCTCTGTGTAGCCGTGCCTGTAGCGCACGAATTGAAGGGCTTCTTCACCATTTAGAACTTGAATCCCTTTTTTTAGGTTAATGTGAAGAGGAGGTTTTGCTACATTGTCGTCATATTTCATATTGAAGGGGACGTTAACCTCAACACCACCTATTGTATCTATAATTTCTTTGAAACCATCATAAGTTAAAATTACGTAATTGTCTATTTTTATTCCAAGAAGGTCTTCTACAGCACTTTTTAAACCATCTATTTTTTGTTCCGAATAGGCCGCATTGATTTTTTTCTCACTAGGGTTATTATAACCGGTCCTTGGATAATACGTATCGCGTGGAATCGATAACATTTCAATTTCTTTTTTATCTTTGTCAAAACTTGCTACAAATATAGTATCTGATAAACCATCGGCATCTCCTACAAATAAAATATTTTTTTTACCTGAGCTATTGTCGTTTTGTTTGACAGATCTAGTGGTAGTCGTATTATCGCTAGAGCTGTTTGCGGGTTTTACAACGTTTAAATTTCTATAATACATAAAAATACCGGTTCCTATTGATATTGCTATTCCTAGAATGACAAAAATAGAAATTTTAAAAAACTTCTTCATTCATATATCACATCCTTTGCAATTGCACATTTCTATTTATTATTAATATACATTATAGATTTAATTTAATCAATAAATTAGTGATTAGAAATAATAAAATAAAATAAAGATTTGGCTTAAACATCTTTTTTGCATTTTATAAATTGTATATATTATAATAATATCTGGAAGTATGTTTAGGATGGTGATAATCTTGAGAAAAAGAAATATGATAATAGGTGTTTTTTTAATTTCTTTATTTATAATAATCGGTATACTTGTAAGCTTTACCAACCTCATCGTTGATATACAATGGTTTGGAAGCATGAATTATTTAGGTGTATTTTTTAAAAAGTTTATAACACAGCTTACAATAGGTATTCCGACATTTTTTATAATTTTTCTGCTGTCATGCTTTTATTTAAATAGAATGGTTAAGGACTATGCTAAATTTGCGCAGGACATTGAAATCAAAAATGGACATAAAAAATTTAGTAGTATTGTCATAGCTGTATCGCTTTTTGTAAGCTTAGTTATATCTATATTTATTTCTGCTAACTGGTGGAATGATTTTTTGTTTTACATAAATTCCACATATTTTGGCATAAAAGATCCAATTTTTAATAAAGATATAAGTCTCTACATGTTCAGGTTGCCTTTTTTGTTTGATATATATAATTTATTGATAGTTATAATACCAATGCTTATAGTTGCCACAATAATCGTTTATGGCCTTATGTACCTTTCTGACAAAACAAGATTTTATGAGATATCGGACAGAGGAGGCTTCTTTAGAGCTATATACAATAAAGACATACTTATGATAGCATTTAGGCAGATAGCCGTTTTAGGATTCATTTTTTTCATCGTTCTTGCATTAGGGTACTATTTAGAGGCGTATGGAATACTGTATTCTAAAAGTGGTGTTGTTTTTGGGGCAGGCTATACAGATGTCCATGTTAGACTTTTATTTTATAGAATTTTAATATTGGCATCTTTGATATCAGGCATATTGTTTATGATAGGTGCATTTAGGCAAAAGCTTAAGTATATAATTGCTTCGCCTGTAATAATAATCGCGATTATGATTTTGTCAACTGTCTCTCAGACGATAGTTCAAAATTTTATTGTTGCACCAAATGAGCTTGATAAAGAAAAGATGTATTTAAAATACAATATAGACTTTACACAAAAAGCCTTTGGTTTAAACAATATTGAAGAAAAAAACTATGATTTAAGTGGCAAAATTGATAAAAAGGTATTAGATGAAAACAAAGATACTATAAATAACATAAGGATTAATGATTACAGACCCGTAAGTCAAATCTACAATCAGCTTCAAAGCATTAGGCTTTACTATAAGTTTAATGATATTGATATAGACAGATACATGATAGATGGGAATTACAGGCAGGTGTTTATATCTGCCAGAGAAATGAATCTCGATAATTTAGCAAACCAAGCTAAAAATTGGATCAACATGCATCTTAAATATACACATGGATATGGTGTTGTCATGTCGACTGTGAATGATGTGACAGCTACTGGACAGCCTGATATGATAGTAAAAAATATACCTCCTGTTACGAATACGAATATAAAAATAACGAGGCCTGAGATTTACTTTGGAGAGCTTACAAATACATACGCAATAGTAAATACCAAGACAGGTGAATTTGATTATCCTACTGGTGATACAAACAAAGAAAATTTTTACAGTGGAAAATCAGGCGTGCCAATGACATTTTTAAATAAACTTCTATATACAGTTTATACTGGAAATATTAAGATACTCCTGTCTACGGATATTACGTCAAATAGCAGAATGCTTATATTTAGAAATATAAAGGATAGAGTTGAAAAGATAGCTCCTTTTCTGATATATGATGATGATCCATACATCGTCGTAGATAATGGAAAACTTTATTGGATGATAGATGCGTACACATATTCTGGAAATTATCCTTATTCAGAGCCTTATGAAGACACGGGCATAAACTATATAAGAAATTCGGTTAAAGTAGTTGTTAATGCATATACAGGAGATGTAAACTACTATATATCCGACAAAAATGACCCCATAATAAAGGTTTATGAGAGAATATTTCCTGGGCTTTTTAAAAGTATAGATAAAATGCCAGAAGGTTTAAAAGCCCACATAAGGTATCCTCAGTACCTTTTTGATATACAAGCAAATGTGTATAAAAATTATCACATGTCCGATCCGCAGGTTTTTTACAATAAAGAAGATTCGTGGGACATAGCAAAAGAAAAATTTACAGGCAAGATAGAGCCAGAGGAATCTCAATATGTTGTGATGAAGCTTCCTGGAGAGAAAAGTGAGGAGTATGTTTTGATGATTCCATATACGCCAGCTACAAAGGACAACATGGTGGCTTGGCTTGCTGCAAGAATGGACGGCAATAACTATGGAAAACTTGTAGTCTATAAATTTCCAAAGAGCAGTGTTATATATGGACCGATGCAAGTTGAGAATATGATTGATCAAGATCCTAATATATCAAAGGAAATGAGCTTGTGGGACCAAAAAGGATCCAGCATTATAAGAGGTAATCTTTTGACACTACCTATTGATGATTCAATGCTTTATGTTGAGCCAATTTATATACAATCATCAAATGAAAATGCAATACCTGAAGTCAAGAGAGTTATACTGGCGTACAAAGACAAGATTGTAATGGAGGATACACTAAGCAATGCATTAAATAAATTGTTTAATTTAGAAGCGCCGACGCAACCGGTGGTTCCGCAAACACAAACAAGTCAAACACAGCAAGAACTTATAAAGAAAGCAAATGATATATATAATAATGCTATGAATGCTTCTAAGAATGGAGACTGGGCAAACTTCGGTAAAAATTTAGATGAGCTTGGAAGCGTACTTAATGATTTAAACAATAGCATAAAAAAATGAGGCGTTAAAGTGCACCGCAAATGTTAGCAAAAATCAACTAATATTTGGTGGTGCATTTTATTTTTTGATTTAAAAATGGAAATACTAAAATTAGGTGATGGTAAATGGAAATATTGCAGTCGGAATTAAAGATAGAAAATTTAATAAAAGAAGTAGAGTATATATATGAAAGATTAATGAATCTTGACGAGGTAATTTTCAATGATACTTCAAAAATTGAATCAAAATTAGAAAAAATGAATACAGATTTAAAAGAATACATCGAAAATGCTTTTAAGAAGGAAGAAGCTAGCGACAGGAAGTATTTAATAAGCTATTTGAGAAAGCCAGATACACAATCTAGTAGTTTAAAAGAAATAGAAAATATAGTTTATTCTAATCTAAATGATTTAAATGAGGCCATAAAGAATCTAAAAAACGATTTAAACAACAAGAAAAATGCTTTATACAAATTAAAAGATTTAGAAAGAGATATAAATTCAATGAAAGAAGTAATCGAAAAAGATGTTCTTCTGAACATAGAATTAAATAGACAAAATGCACCTGAAAAAGTAGAATACGTTTATGATTTGCCACCACAGCTTATAAATAGCCTTAATGATGCATTTCAAAATATATGCATTGCTAAGGATGGCATGGACAGGATGAAAGTATATGAAGGGATAATAAACAACATAAATAAATTTCAATAGTAAAATTTTCATTTACTAATTCTAATTATAAAGGGAATATTAAATAACGGGGAAATTTTTTAAAGGAGGGTTTACATTGAATAGAAGAGAATTTGAGGACTACCTAGGAGAAAAAGTAAATAGCGAAGTGTCTGAAGAATTAAGCGCTAGATTTGGTAAACAGAACCAGGCACAGCAACAAGCTCAACAGCAGGCGCAGCAGCAAGCACAGCAATTTCAGCAACAATTACAGAATATGGGTATAAATGTTACGCCTCAGCAATTTCAGCAATTATTGAATCAGGTTAAAACACAAGCACAACAACAGCAGCAGCAAACAGATATGCAGGTACAGCAGGCTTTGCAACAGGCTATGGCTGCGCTTCAGCAAGCACAACAAAGCATTCAAGCAAATCAAGTTTTCGCTCAAATGAGCAAAATATTAGATTCATCAAATCAGCAACTGCAGCAGTTAACACCGCAGTTAGGAGCGCAAGCACAACAACCAGTGAATGCGCAAGCACAACAGATGCAGGCGAATTTGTTGAATCAGCAACAGGCGAATCAGCAGACTCCAACAGGAATGCAGTAATTGCAAAAGATAAGTTAGGGTTATAGGTAGAATACTATAACCCTTTTTTAAAATTTGAGTAAATTTCCAGCTTCGAAAGAACATTTGCAAATAAAAATGAAATGTGGTATTATAAAGTATGTAAGTGGGCGCCCGTAGCTCAGTTGGATAGAGCGTTTGACTACGAATCAAAAGGCCACGGGTTCGAATCCTGTCGGGCGCACCATGATATTGACAAAATCCGAATTTTATATATAATATAAATCATGCGCCCGTAGCTCAGCAGGATAGAGCAACGGTTTCCTAAACCGTGTGCCGGAGGTTCGAGTCCTCTCGGGCGCACCATTTGTGTGATTGAGATGTACAATAAGTTTATGAAGTTTGCCATAGATGAGGCTATGCTAAGCTTTGAGCTTGTAGAGATGCCGGTTGGAGCAGTTGTTGTTAAAGATGGCGTTATTATTGGAAGAGGTCACAATCTAAAAGAAACAGAAAAAGATGCGACGCAGCACGCTGAAATTAATGCTATAAAAGATGCTTGCAAAAACATTGGAGACTGGAGACTTAATGATGCATCGCTGTACGTTACATTAGAGCCTTGTCCTATGTGTGCAGGGGCAATAATAGAGTCTAGGATAAAAAGAGTGTATATAGGCGTAGAAAGCCGTGATAGCGGTGCTGCAGGCACTGCATATGATTTTTTAAATAAGAAAGTTGACGTCTATTTTGGCATTATGGAAGATGAGTGTAAAAAATTAATAAATGATTTCTTTAGTAGACTTAGGTAAATCCGGAGAGATGGCTGAGTGGTCGAAAGCGCTCGCCTCGAAAGCGAGTGGGCGGATTCCCGCCTCGTGAGTTCGAATCTCACTCTCTCCGCCATGAAAATATCATGGAGAGATGGCTGAGCTGGTCTAAGGCGCACGACTGGAAATCGTGTGTACCCACAAAATGGGTACCGAGGGTTCGAATCCCTCTCTCTCCGCCATAAAACATATATCCCATCTTGATACATAACATCCATTAAAAATCTCAATTAAAATGTTGATTTTTACATATAGACGATGTATAATAAGTTTTGCATTGCACAAAATAATGTCGTAAGTTAATAAATGACTTACATGGCCGTACTAGATGGGGAGGTAGCGGTGCCCTGTAACCTGCAATCCGCTATAGCAGGGTCGAATTCCCGAGCCGAGGCATGATTACTGTAAGGCTGGCGTAAGTAAGTGATTATGATATTCAAGTCCTCCGCAATGGAAATTTGTGAACCCCGCCAGGTCCGGAAGGAAGCAACGGTAAGCAAATGCTTTCATGTGCCGGGGGAGTGCTTGAGGGGAGTTAACTGCTTATGTAACGCTTATGGTAACATGACAGAGTCGGGTGTACGGCCTTTTATTATTAGCTTTGATTATTAAAAAAATTTAATACTTATAAATAAAGTATAATACACAAAAAATATTCTGATATTTAAAATTTGTGTAAAGTTTTTTTTTATATTGTCGAAAATATTAATAGTGATTTTAACTGCTTAGGGAGGTATTTATGTTTAAAAGTTATCGCAACCGATTGTTTGCAATAATATTTGGAGTTTCGGTTTTTGTGTACCTTTTTTCATTTGTACATATTATAAAAGGGATTGGAAATAACATATTTACATCTATTTTAATTTTGCTTATTTCAGTTTTTATAGCAATGAGAGAATCTAAATGCATGTCATATCCTCTGGAAAAATTGAATGAAGGTGTTAAAAGAATTACAAATGGTGAATACGATTATAATATCGACATAGATGTAACAGAAGAATTTGCAGAGTTATCAAAAAATTTTAATAAAATGTCTTCTAAGTTAAAGTCAACTTATGAAGAGTTAAAAAAAGAATCTCATGAGTTGATTAAAAAGAATAACGAATTGCAAGATCTTTATATGGAGCTTGAAGCGTCCTATGAACAGATGGAGGCTGTTACAAATGAACTTGAAGCATCAGAATCAAGGTATAGAACATTGGTGGATAATATGTCGGATATTCTTTGGTTTACCGACAAAGAGTATAATATAGAGTTCATAAATAACAGATCTTTAAAATTTTTAGACTATTTACCTGATGAAATGATAGGTAAGAAAATTTTTGAATACATTGATGATGACGATAAAAAATTAATGGAAGATTTAATGACCGGAAAAATAAATATGGCAGAAATAAAATTCAAAAAAAGAGACGGCTCAACAATTTTGACTGAGACTAGAGTTAAGATAGTGAAAAATAGTGAGGATGAATTGCTAGGAATTCAAGGATTATCCAGAGATATAACAGATTATTGCAATGCAAAAAAGGAGATACTTGAGAGAAATAGGCAGATTCTTGCTATAGGAAATGTGACACAATTGTTGACTAAAAATTTAGAGCCCCGTGAGATACTTTATTCTATAGCAGAAAAAATATCAACCATATTGTCTTCTCCATTGTGTACCATAAGAACGGTCAATGAATCAGGAAAATTGGAGCTTATGGTCGCGGCAGGGGAACTAAAAGATATGCTTCTTTTAAAAGAACTATCTTTAACAAATGATGAAAATGTTAAGCTCCTTGTATCGAAGGAAATTACGATTTTAGATGCGAATAAATTCCCAGTAGATTATGGTTTGCTTAGAAGGCTTAAACAGCTAAATGTCAAGAATATAATTTCTGTTCCGTTAATATCGAAAGATAAGGCTGTAGGTGCATTAAACATATTAACGACATCTAGATTAGCAAATGATATAAGCTTATTGCGATCTGTTGCTGATAGCGTATCTATTGCTATAGAAAATGCCAATCTCTATGATAATTTAAGAAATTGGTATCTAAGGACGATTGATGCGCTGGCATATGCTGTGGAAGCAAAAGACAGATATACTAAAGGACACTCTTTGAGAGTTTCAAAATATGCAGCAATTATAGGGGAAAGTATGGGGCTTCCAAAAGATGAAATAGAAAAGTTAAAAATTGCCGGGATATTACATGATATAGGTAAAATTGGAATATCAGATAAAATACTCACGAAACCCGGAAAACTTACAAAAGAAGAGTATGATAAGATTAAACAGCATCCTAGCATATCGAGGAAAATTTTGGAGCCTATAGGGCTTTCGAAAGATATAATAGATGGAATCGAGAAGCACCATGAAAGGTATGACGGAAAAGGCTATCCTTTTGGGCTTAATGATGATAACATACCATTGATTGCTGCGATACTGTGTGTTGCAGATTCATTTGATGCAATGACGTCTGATAGATCATACAGAAAAGGAATGCCTTTTGACGAAGCCGTAAATGAATTATTAAAGTATAAAGGGACGCAATTCAATCCGCGGGTGGTAGATAGTGTAATGTCTATTTACATGAGAGACAGAAAAAAGATTGAGAAAATCAAAAGAGAAATTGAGATAGCTAACTAAAAAGGATATAGAAAAGTATCCTTTTTTTTGTTACAATTAAGTAAATGAGGTGTTTTTTATGTATCAGTCATTATACAGAAAATACAGACCTCGAAATTTTAGTGAGGTTTTAGGGCAGAATCATATTGTTAGAACGCTAAAAAATCAGATAAAGACAGGAAGAATAGGACACGCTTATCTTTTTTGTGGAACTAGAGGTACAGGCAAAACCAGTGTTGCCAAGATTTTTGCAAAAGCGGTCAATTGTCCTAACAGTGTAGAAGGTGAGCCTTGCAATAGATGCCAAATATGTGAATCTGCAAACAACAATTCCCTTATAGATATAATAGAGATAGATGCAGCATCAAATAACAGCGTTGATGATGTAAGAGAATTGAGGGACAATATAATATATGCACCATCTATATGTAAGTACAAAGTGTATATTATCGATGAGGTTCACATGCTGTCAGGAAGTGCTTTTAATGCGCTTTTAAAAACGCTGGAGGAGCCACCATCACATGCTATATTTATATTGGCTACTACAGAGCCAAACAAAATACCTGCAACTATTTTGTCAAGGTGTCAGAGATTTGATTTTAAAAGGATACCATCAAGAGTCATTTCACAAAATATAAAGAAAATTGCAAAAGACAGCAATATAAGCATAGAGAATAGAGCTATTGCGATGATTGCCCGGCATGGAAATGGCTCTATGAGAGATGCCATAAGCATACTTGAACAGTGTGTGTCATACAATGATGTTTTAACGTATGATGATGTATGTGACATTCTTGGTACTGTAAATGATGATACATTATACACTCTTGTAAAAAGCATAAATGATAGAAACGCAAAGGAAGTCATAAATCAGATAGATAAATTGATGCTTTATGGCATAGATGTAGGCAATTTGATCAAAGCGATGCTTTCATTTTTGAGGGACGTTGTCATTTACAAAACATGCGGTACAGAGTCCGAAGAAATATTAGAAACAGAGATAAACGATAAAATATTGAAGGCGTCGGAATTTGATATGTCGTTTTTGTCTAATGCCATAGAAAAATTGATAGATTTACAAGGGAAAATTAGATACGCGCAATCACCAAGAATATTATTTGAAATAACAGTATTGAAGCTTATAAATCCTGAGATATCACCTGATATAGACAGCATTTTAGATAGGATTAAGAAACTGGAAAATAGATTGAATAACGTTAAAGTAGCATTTAATGGAGAAAATGATGCTGGTATTATATCTAAAAAAGATGTGGTAAAATCCGAAAAGGGTGTTCAAGATGATAAAGTTGCTGCAGATGAAATAAAAAAAGAGCACATAGAAATTACTGAGAGTGCAGATAAAGGCGATAAAATCGATGTAAATGAAGTCTTTAATAAAGCACTGAATATAATAAAAAAAGATAGGCCGATGATTTTTTCTTTTTTGAGCTTAGGCAAACCGTATTTGAAAGACGGTAATTTTATGATAGAATATCCAAAGGAGCATGAATTCTACAAAGACGAACTGAATAAAGTTGAAAATAAAGATTATATTAAAGATGTTATTAAGAAATTGACTGGAATAGATTATATAGTGAACGTGGTAGTCAAAAAAAATGAAAATGACGAGTTGATTGAAGCAGTAAAAAAATATTTTGGCGATGTAGAAATTATAGATTAATTTATCACTACCCAGCCAAAATCAGCATATAAATAGGAAGAGAGTACTAAAATATTAATAGGAGGTATTGTGGATGGCAAAAGGAGGATTTCCTGGCGGTTTTAACATGAATAACATGATAAAACAAGCACAGCAGATGCAAGAGCAAATGAAGAAAATGCAGGAAGAGCTTGAAAACAAGACGGTTGAAGAGTCTGCAGGCGGTGGAGCTGTAAAAGTGATAGCTAATGGAAGAAAAGAGTTGATCAGTATAAAGATTGATCCTGCCGTTGTTGATAAGGACGATGTGGAGATGCTGGAAGACCTAGTCTTAGCAGCAGTAAATCAGGCTTTAAGAAGTGCTGAACGCATGATTGCAGAGGAAATGGGAAAAATTACAGGAGGTTTTAATATACCAGGCTTATTTTGAGGTGAATTAATTGATGAATGTTTATTCGAGGTCATTGTCAAGGCTGATAGATGAATTATCAAGACTTCCAGGTATTGGACGAAAAACAGCACAGAGACTTGCATTTTACATCTTGGATATGCCGAAAGATGACGTTATTAATTTATCTAATGCTATTTTGGAGGCAAAAAACAATTTAAAATACTGCAACAAGTGTTATAATTTCACTGATAGCGATTTATGCAATATCTGTAGCGATGAAACCAGAGATTCATCTACTATTTGTGTGGTATCTGATCCGAAAGATGTAGTAGCTATGGAGAAAACAAGGGAGTATCGTGGTTTATACCATGTGCTGCATGGTGTAATATCACCCATGGACGGTATAGGGCCAGAAGATATAAAGATAAAAGAATTGCTAGAAAGGATTAATAATAACGACATAAAAGAGATTATTTTAGCGACAAATCCCGATATAGAAGGCGAAGCAACTGCTATGTACATTGCAAAACTTATAAAACCTTTTGGCATAAAAGTGACGAGGATAGCACATGGTGTACCTGTTGGTGGTGACCTCGAATATACTGATTCTGTTACTTTATCGAGGGCATTGGAAGGTAGAAGGGAAATGTAAATTTCTTGTAATTATTGTTAAACAAAAATAAATTCGGATCAAAGTAAAAAAAGTTGTGTCAAATAAAATAAAGTTGTATTATAGGATCATGGCCAGAGGGAAAGAAAAGGCTCCTTCAAGCCATGATTTTTTTGTTCAGAATCAAGGAAATAATAATTAAGGAATATTGCTGAACGCTTTTTTAATCAACTTTCGAGGAGAATTTTAAAATACAAGATACCAGAATTAAAAGAATGCTTGACTATAATAGTATAAAGTGATAATATATTCATTAATAAATTTAAAAGAGAATATTGAAAGCCTCTTATCAAGAGTGGTGGAGGGACTGGCCCGATGAAACCCGGCAACCGGCATTTATATGCGTTTGGTGCCAAATCCTGCAGGAAAAAACCTGAGAGATGAGAGGAGCGGCGTATTTTGGCCCTCTTCTCATTGAAGAGGGCCAAAAATTTTTAGGAGGTATGTCACATGGAATTTAAGATTGGTTTGTTGGGGTTTGGAACAGTAGGGAGCGGAGTCTATAAAATAGTTACATCAAGAAAACAGCATATAAAACAAAAAACGGGATTTTATCCTGAAATAAAAAAAATACTTGTGAAGCATCCTGATAAACCGAGAAATGTTAATGGTATAGATGAAATACTAACAACTGATGCTAACGAAATCTTGTGTGATAGCGAAATAAGTGCAATAATTGAAGTAATGGGAGGAATTGATCCTGCTTACGATTACGTGAAAAAGGCGTTAATTTCTAAGAAGCATGTTATTACTGCAAACAAAGAATTAATAGCAAAATATGGAGACGAGCTAAGAAAAATGGCAGAGGAAAACGGCGTATTTTTAAAATTTGAGGCAAGTGTTGCTGGAGCAATACCTGTTATACATCAGATTGAAAGACTCAAAATAACCGATGAAATAAATTTTGTGGGAGGAATAATAAACGGTACGACAAACTACATATTGACGCAGATAATAGAAAAAGGAATGAAATATGATGAGGCACTTGCAGCCGCTCAAAAGCGAGGGTATGCGGAAAGCAATCCGGATTACGATATAAAAGGATTTGATGCTCTGTATAAGCTTGTGATTCTCATAAAAAAAGCATTTGATGTAGATGTTTCTGTTAATTCAATAATGAGATATGGTATAAATGAAATAAAATATGACGATATATATTATGCTGGAAAATGGGGATATAAAATTAAACCATTTGCATGGGCTAAATACGAGAAGGGAAATGTCTATGCGAGTGTAGAGCCTATACTAATAGAAGCTAACAATATTTTAGCAAGTGTTGGTAATGTAAACAATGCTGTTATACTGAGAGGAGATCATTTTAAAGAATTTATTTTTATTGGAAAAGGTGCAGGACAAATGCCTACAGGGGATTCAGTTGTTGCAGATTTAATTGATATACTATTGAATTACGGCATTAAAGCAAATCATACGGCAAAACATATTTCAGCTTTTAACGGTAGTTTTACAGATGTATTTTATATAAGATTTAAACCATCTTACAAGTGTAATATAAAAAATATTTTAAAAATTTTTACTGATAATGGTGCTTCGTTTAATGAGTCTGTTTATGATGGCAGTACTTATGCAGCAGTTTTTAAGCTTTTTGATAATGATATAAACAGGTTTATAGAAAGTTTAGAAAATAAAAAAATGTGTACAATAGAGAGTCTCTTCAAGGTGTTGTATAACGGCAATGAAGAGGATATTAGATATGTTGACACAATAGAAAGTGAAGTTATATAAAAAATTAGGCAAAATAGAATGTATATCATTATGAAATATTTACTTTGAAAACAAATCTGTGATATAATTGTTGTTGTAAGGTGATGGAGCTCACCTTTAAATGCGTCGAAGCTGATGGCTCCTATTGGGTATACTAACTCAATAGGAGCTTATTTATTACTATCTTATGAAAATGGAGGGCAATTTTCATGGAATACATCTATATAGGAATTGGCGGTTTTTTCGGTGCGATTTTGAGATATTTGGTTTCGAACTATTATCAAAGTATATTGCATACTGTATTTCCGATTGAGACTTTCTTTATAAATATTTTTGGATCATTTTTATTAAGCTATATATCGAATTTGACACTTGAAGAATTTAAGGTTAATTTTAATATTAGATTGGCAATTACGACTGGGTTCATCGGTGCCTTTACTACATTTTCAACATTCACTAAAGAAACCATGGATTTATTAAGAAATGGAAGAATTGCAGTAGCTTTGATATATGTATTGCTGTCGATATTGGTTGGATTTATCATGTCATTTATAGGGTTTGAATTGGGAGATAAAACAGCAAAAATATTACAAGGACGTGAAGAAAATTGATGTCAAATATTTTGTTAGTAGGTCTTGGAGGAGTTTTCGGTGCAATTTTAAGGTATGAGATATCTAGGCATATTAAGGAAAACAGAGAATTTATTGTGCCTATTGAAACATTTGTAATCAATGTATTAGGTGCATTTCTCTTGAATGTTTTGTCAAACCCTAAGATTGTACATTTTTTTGATAATGATGTTAGATTGTTTATTATGACAGGATTTATAGGAGCATTTACCACTTATTCTACCTTTTCACATGAAACAATACACCTTCTTCGCCAAAAGCACTATGTACACGCTTTTTTGTACTCTGCTTCCACCGTCATTGTTGGTCTTATCGGAGCTTATTTAGGATATTATATTGGAAATCTATTTTAAATATTGTATTATAATATTGATGATACGAGAAGGGAGGGTTCTTTTGTTATTAGATTATTTTAAATTACTGTCAGCGCTATCGCTATCACTGGACATCCTTGAGAGAAGAAATTTTGGGCATGCTCGCAAAGTTGCATATGTTGCCATAAGATTGACAAGAAATTTAAATGTAAAAAGAGATGAAGAGTATAAAATATTTTATTCTGCTTTTCTTCATGACATAGGCAAAAGCGACGTATATGAAGATTTTATTTCAAATAACACATGGATGCATTCATTGCGAGGAAGCGATATGGTAAAAGACATGCCGAGAGGACATGAATTTTGTGAGATCATAAAGTATCATCATGAAAACTGGGATGGAAGCGGATATTTTCATATTAATGGAGATTCTATACCATTTGAAGCTCAGATAATATATTTAGCAGATCAATTTGATGTGAAATACAATACAGTGTCTGTGATAATGAATGAATACGAGACAAGAAAACATATAGAAAAATGGTTAAATGATGAATCAGGGAAATCGTTCAACCCAATAATTGTAAACACATTAAAAGATCTAATGAAACAGGAAAAGTTCTGGCTCGATTATGAACATTATGACACGTTTGATGTTTTAAGACCTTATATATCTAATGAAACAATGATAGTTGACATAGATGATCTAAGCAAAATTGCACGGGTATTTTCGAATATAATTGATAACAAAAGCCACTTTACTTACAAGCATTCAAAAGGCATATCAGAAGTTGCATATAAAGCAGCTTTGATATCGGGGTATGATGAAATTACTGCAAAAAAGGTAAGAATTGCTGGACTTTTGCATGACTTAGGGAAGTTGGCTATCCCAAATGAAATACTAGATAAACCAGATAAATTAACCGAAGAAGAATTTATGATAATAAAATCCCATACATATTATACTAAGAAAATATTAATGGAAATAGGTGGCATTGATGATATAGCAGAGTGGGCTGCAAATCATCATGAAAAATTAGATGGTTCTGGATATCCTGAAGGACTTACTGGAGAAGACCTTGATGACATTTCAAGGCTTATGGCGGTATGCGATATGTACCAAGCTCTGACAGAAGATAGGCCGTATAGAGCCGGCATGTCCCATATTGAAGCTGTTAATATCATCTATAAACTTGTCAAATTAAATAAAATAGATGGAAGATCTCTTGAAATAATAAAAGAAGTTGAATTATAGGTATACTCATCCATATTGCTGTCAACAATATGGATGAGGAGGTATTTCATGGGCTCACTATATAACATTTTTAAGGAAATTTCTGCTACAAAAGAAGAAAAAAATAACGAAAATGATGTTTTGATAAATGAAGTACAAAATACGATGAGGCAACTTAAGGATGCAGAAATATATTTTCAAAACGTCACAGATCCAGACTTGATAGATCAGGCAATATACAATCTTGAATCTCTTAGAAAAAAATACACATATTTATTGAAAAAAGCTAAAGAAAACGGAGTTAATTTTGACAATTTCAGTTCACTTATATCATAATTTGTCCCCCTCTTAATATAATAATCATAGGATGTATTAAGGGGGAATTTTTATGAATTTAAGCATTGAATATAATATAATCATAGCATACGTTGTTGGGCTCTTTTTATTGTACATATTAGGTTGGCTATTAGTTGTGCCGAGAAAATTTTTGTTAAGGCTTATATTAAATGGTATAATAGGAGCATTAGTTTTGTTTTTTATAAATATGGCCGGCAAATCATTTGGGATATACGTTGGTATAAATCCGATAACTGCGCTGATTGTCGGATTTTTGGGGATACCAGGAGTGATTTTGCTTATTGTATTGCAATATATTGTGTAGTAAAAATTTCAAATAATTATAAGTGTAAATAGCCTCCTAAATTGAAATAATATAAGAGGTAATACTTTTTAAGGAGGTTATAAAGATGACTGTAAAAAGTGATATTGAAAAAGCTGTTGCTGCAGCACAGTCGGCACTTGGTACTTACGCTCAGTTTGCCAGTGCAACAGATGATCCAGCAGCGAAACAGATGTTTCAGCAAATGCAACAAGATATGCAAAGGCATGTCAACATGCTTAATAACAGGTTAAACTATATAAATTCAAATAACAAGCTAAATCAACAGCAACAGGCAACACAGCAAGTTCAAAATATACTATCAAATAAAAAATAATTGTAAGAGGCATCTGATGATGCCTCGAAAATTTTACATAAAATTAACATAAAACGAGAAAAAAACAAGCAATTATAAGATAATCAAACATAAAATTGATTATTGACCTATAAAAGAGTGATAAACATGTTGCAATATATATTTAAAATGTGATATAGTTATATACGCAAATTAGTTGATATAAGCATTAAAGATTGGCAAACAATATTACCAAAACAAACCAGCGAAAAGAATGTTGACAGAGAGAAATAAATGTGGTAATATAGACAATGTCGCTTGACGGGAGGTTGAACCTTGAAAACCGAACAGTGAGATAAAGCCAGTAAGAGTAAGAAGAGTAAAAGGATATAAACATGAGAGTTTGATCCTGGCTCAGGACGAACGCTGGCGGCGTGCCTAACACATGCAAGTCGAGCGAAGGGAGTACTACGGTACGAACTTAGCGGCGGACGGGTGAGTAACGCGTGGACAATCTAC
>Ga0207747_1000254_pt1 | contig 67054 bp, 62 predicted proteins | sample HigsolmetaGSP11D_FD_184839 | JGI IMG/M metagenome (GOLD analysis project Ga0207747, IMG submission 184839) | High solid enriched microbial communities from the Joint BioEnergy Institute, USA - SP1-1-D (SPAdes) | ecosystem: Engineered > Bioreactor > SSF (Solid state fermentation) > Aerobic >...
GAGACATAGCAGAACGTTGGCTAGCACGCTCCCTTCCCCCTCGCCGGGGAGAGCGTAGCGAGGGAGCCGCCAGAGAGAGGAGGATGAACAAGCCGCGAAGCGCCACTTCCACTTATTGACGGACTAGAAGCTTAGTGCCCCAGGACTGCAACGCCGCGGACAGCGCAGCGACTAATCCTGGGTTTCTGGATGCCCTCCCCCGCCTTCGCGGGGACAAGTCCCTGTTTTCGCGGGAGCAGGCTCTGCGCGGGCATGACGACTCAGAGGACTTTCGACAGATGTGCGCACACCCGAACGCCTGGTGCAAAGGGCGGCCGCGCGTCGGTCGCGGCCGCCCGGGCCGGCTCAGTAGCGCCAGCCGAGCCGCCGGTAAATGAAGCCGAGCAGCCAGGCCGGACCGACCAGCAGGAACAGCAGATCCTTGAAGAACGACGGTTTCTTGCCCTCGATCTTGTGGCCGATGAACTGGCCGATCCAGGCGCCGACGAAGATCGCCAGCGCCAGCGGCCAGAGCGTCACGCCGGCGCGCTCCAGGAAGTAGCACACCGCGAGCATCAGCACCACGACCACGCCCATGCCGACGAACATCGGCAGCGACAGGCGCAGATAGAAAAGCCCCGCCACCAGCGCGAACAGCACCGCCCAGTTCAGTAGCGGCGACACCTCGGCCATGGCCGCGGGCACCGGAATCGCCCATAGCATGGCCAGCAAACTGAACGTGATCAGCGGCACGCAGACCCAATGGATGCGCTTATTGGTGGGATGTTGATGCGATTCGCCGTACTCGGCGAACCATTGATCGATCGCTTTCATGGTCTCGTCCTCCTCGCTGGGCCCACCCTGGCCGTCTTTGGTCGTTATTGGCATCCCTCATCGAGTATTGCCGGTTTTACAAGCATTTGCCCATACACCGACCACCGCCGGAGCAGGGGTCGCCTCGGCGCGCCCGGAACGCCGAGCGGGCGCCTCCACCTAGTACCTGTCCGAGCCCGCGCGGCTGGACGTCGGGCCGGGCACGGCCTGCAATGAACGCTACGGTGCGTCACGGAACCGGCCTATCACGTACTCAGCGCGGGAGACCCATCATGCAGCCAGCCGATTGCGCCCACCTTGCCGACCTGCTGCTGGAGCAGACGCCGGACGCGGTGGCCGTGCTAGCGCTGCCGGAGCTGCGGCTGCGGCGGTTCAATCGGCGCTTCGCCGAGCTGGCGGCCGGCGCGCGGCCAGGGGACCCGCTCGAAACCGCGCTGCCGCAAGCAGCCGATCTCGCCGCAGCGGCCCGCGCGACGCTGGCGGCGGGCCAACCACTGCCGGCGTACACCCGCGCCGAACCCCGACTGCTACCGCTGGGCACCGAAGCTGTGGTACTGATCTGGCCCTGGCCGCAAGCCGACGTCGACGAAGAGCTCGAACGGTTCGTGCGTGCCGCGGTGCACGACCTCAAGGAACCGCTGCGCGCGGTCGCCGGCTTCGCCACCCTGCTGGAGCAACGCCTGGCGGACAGCCTGGAGCCGCGCGCGCGCGAGTATCTGACGCTCATGCGCCAAGGCGTGACCCGCATGCAGCGTCTCATCGACGGCATGCAGGAGTTCGCGCACCTCGCCGCCGTCGCCCCCGTCCTGGCGCCGGTGGAGCTGGACCTGGTCATGGAGCGGGTCCAGCGTCAGCTGCGCGCGGCACTCGCCGGCGCCGACCTGGAATGCGAACCGCTGCCGACCGTTCGCGGCGACCCGCGCCTGCTGGAGTACGTGCTGCACCAGCTGCTCGACAATGCTCTCAAGTTCCGCGGCGAACAAACGCCGAGGATTCGCGTCTGGGCCGAACGGAATGGTCCGTACTGGCGGATCGCCGTGCGCGACAACGGCCTGGGCGTGGATACCGCCCAGCAGGCGCGCCTGTTCCAGCCGTTCGTGCGCCTGCACAAGGACATGGACATCGCTGGCTCCGGCCTGGGGCTGGCGCTGGTCAAACGCATCATCGAGCGCCACGGCGGCCGGGTTGGGGTGGCCTCGGCCAAGGGCGAAGGCGCCACGTTCTACGTCGAGCTGCCGGCGGCACTCGAGGGATAAGGCAAGCGCCCTCCATGGCCGCCGGCGGCGAAATGTGCCAACGGCGCCAGTAGCGGTCGCCCCACAGTTCGTTTACTTTTAGCGCCCATCGTAAATCTGGCGGGACCGGAACATGGGGCCTATCGGGTATTTGAGCTTCACCCGCAGCGAATGGGCGGCGCTGCGCTCGAACACACCGCTGACCTTGTCGGAAGCGGATGTGGAGGCCCTGCGCGGCATCAACCAGCGCATCTCCGTGCAGGAGGTCTCCGAAGTCCTGCTTCCGTTGACGCGTCTGTTGAATCTGCACGTTGCCGCTGCCCGCAACCTCGGCCGGGTCAAGGACACCTTCCTGGGCCGACCGGCCGGCAGTCCGCCCTACATCATCGCCATCGCCGGCAGCGTGGCGGTCGGCAAGAGCACCTTTGCCCGCATCCTGCGGGCGATCCTGGCGCACTGGCCTGATCATCCGCGCGTGGAATTCGTCACCACCGACGGATTCCTGCTGCCTAACCATGTGCTGATGGAACGGGGGCTGATGAAGCGCAAGGGCTTCCCGGAGAGCTACGACCTGAAGCGCATGGTCAACTTCCTGGCCGACGTCAAATCGGGCGTGCCGGAAGTCAAGGCGCCGGTGTACTCGCACCACAGCTACGACATCGTGCCCAACGAATGGCAGACGGTGCGCAGCCCGGACATCCTGATCTTCGAGGGCCTGAACGTGCTGCAGACCGCGGCCGTGCACCGGCACGACCGGCAGCCGGCGGTGGTGGCGTCGGACTTCTTCGACTTCTCCATCTACGTCGACGCCGACGAGCAGGACATCGCCAACTGGTACGTGGAGCGCTTCCTGCTCCTGCAGCGCACCGCGTTCCAGGATCCGAGCGCGCACTTCCACCGCTACAAGGATCTGCCGCCGGAAGAGGCGCGGCGCGTGGCGCTGAGCATCTGGGAGGAGATCAACCTGCCCAATCTGCGGGAGAACATCCTGCCCACCCGCCCGCGCGCCGACCTGGTGCTGCGCAAGAACTCCGACCACTCCGTCGGCGAGATCTGGCTGCGCCGGGCCTGACGGCCCTCAAGCCAACGCCATCGCGCTCAGCGTGGTGACCAGCACCACCAGCAGCGGCGGCAGCCTCCACACCGTCAGCAGCAGGAAAGCGGCCGCCGCGAGGGCGAAATCGCCCGGGCCGTGCACCGCGCCGGTCCACAACGGTTGGTACAGGGCCGCGCCCAGCAGGCCCACCACCGCCGCGTTGGCGCCGGCCATGGCGGCCGCGGCGAGCGGCCGGCGCCGCAGGCTGTCCCAGAACGGCAGCACGCCGAGCAGCAGCAACTGCCCCGGCATGAAGATCGCCGCCAGACACAGCGCCGCACCGGCGATCGCGCTGCCGCCGGCGCCGATCAGCGCGCCGAGGTAGGCAGCGAAGGTAAACAACGGCCCAGGAATGGCCTGGGCCGCGCCATAGCCGGCCAGAAATGCGTCGGCGCCGAGCCAGCCCGGCTCCACCAGCCGCGCCTCCAGCAGCGGCAGCACCACATGGCCGCCGCCGAATACCAGCGCGCCGGTGCGGTAGAAAATCTCGAACAGCGCCAGCTCCGGCACCGGCCAGAGCGCCGCCGCCAGCGGCAGCCCCAGCAGCAGCGCGCCGAACACGGCCAGCGCCAACAGCGCTGCGCGCCGGCCGATCCCGAAGTGCAGCCGTCCCACCGCCTGCGCGCGCAGCCCCCGGCAGCAGACGATGCCCGCCACGGCGCCACCGGCGATGACCGCGATCTGGCTCCAGGCCGCCGGCACGAATGACAGCCACAACAGCGCGCCGAGCGCGATCGCCGTACGCGGCCGATCCGGGCAGAGCTGGTGCGCCATGCCCCACACCGCCTGCGCCACCACCGCCACGGCCACCAGTTTCAAGCCATGCACCGCCGCTCGCCCCAGCGGCCCGCTCAGCGCCTCGGCGCCGAAGGCGAACGCCACCAGCAGCAGCGCCGACGGCAAGGTGAAGGCGCACCACGCGAGCAGCGCACCAACGGGGCCGCCGCGCAGCAGCCCGAGGGCGAAGCCGATCTGGCTGCTGGACGGTCCGGGCAGGAACTGGCACAACGCCACCAGATCGGCGTAGCCGGCCTCGTCGATCCAGCGGCGGCGCTCCACCAGCTCCTGCCGGTAGTAGCCGATATGCGCCATGGGACCACCGAACGAGGTCCAGCCCAGCTTGGAGAAAACCACCAGGATCTCGCCCCAGGCGCGGCGAGCGGCGGCGTTCGCGTTAGCGGTCAAATGCCTGCCCCGACCTCATACCCCCGTGTAGCGCCGAGAGTAACCGACAACGGCTGCGGCTTCCCACCGGTCGCCCCCGAACGGCATTACACTTGAGGCGCGATTCGAGCCCACTTTGCGAGGTTGGTCCATGCCCACGCCCGATTACAGCAAGGCCTTGGCGGCGCTGGAGCGCCTGCGCGCGGGGAACGCCCGGTTCGTCGCCGAGCTGCGCAGTCTGCAATCGTTCCCCAGCCACGCCCGACGAATGGAGCTGGCTGCCGGGCAGAGCCCGTTCGCCATCGTCCTCGGCTGTTCCGACTCACGGGTGCCGGCCGAGATCGTGTTCGATCAGGGTCTGGGCGACCTGTTCGTGATCCGCGTGGCCGGTAATGTGGTCGCGCCCTCGCAGATCGGCAGCGTGGAGTTCGCCGCCGCCCGCTACGGCGTGCGCCTGGTGGTGGTGCTGGGACATTCGCGCTGCGGCGCGGTGGAGGCCACCATCGAGGAGCTGAACGCGCCCTCCGCGACCACACCGCGCGGCTTGCGTGCCATTGTCGATCGGGTCCGGCCGGCGATCGAGGGGCTGCGTGCGGTGGGCGTCGACGGCGAACGACTGCTGCGCGAGGGCGTGCGCGCCAACGTGCGCGCGTCGGCCGATCATCTGCGGCACGGCTCCAGCCTGCTGGAAGAGCTGAGAATCAAGGATGGGCTGCTGGTGGTGGGCGCGGAATACGACCTGGAAACTGGGATCGTGGACTTCTTCGACGGGCTGCCGCCGCAAATCCAGGCCAGCGCCAATAAGTAAAGGGAAAGCCCGCAGCGGCGGGCCTTCCCTCACACATGGATTGCCGGAACATCCTGTTCGATCACGCCATCCTGGCGGCGGCAATCCATGGGCGTCATCCTGACGCGCACCCTCCTCCGCTGAGGGGACCACTATTCGGGTCGCTCATTCCTTGAGCGACCGTCCCATTCCGTGGAACGCTGCTAAACTAAACCGATAGCGGCATCTGCGGTAAGCCAGGAAGTTCCTTGTACCTCCTGGCATTTTCCCTAGGGCTGACCGCGCAAAGTGAAACCGCCGCTGCTTCTCAGGCTCTCTCGAAGCGTATTAATTAGCTAACCATGCTAGAGCCTACCGACAAGAAAAACGCTTACACCACGGCGAACGGCTATATATAGCTAGGCTAGCTTCGATAACACCAATAACAAGCGAATAGCCAACGCCCGACCGAAGGCGCGGCACGATACGACAGGGATCGTCATGCAACCCCAGTTCTCGATTCTACCTGGCGTTATCCTCAGTAGGCTGCCCAGCGGCATCGTGGTGCTGAGCGCCGAGGACATGACCCTGCGCTATGCCAACCCGGCGTTCAAGCGACATTTCCTGCCCGAAGGCACGGCATTCGATCTGGCGCGATTCAGCGCACGATTCACGTCGGCGCCGGCGCAGGAGATCGCCGAGAACGTAAAGCGCACCGCGCGCGACGGCCAGCCTCGCTCCTTGTACGAGCTCGAGACCGACAGCGCCTGCGAGCTCCCCTCCCCCAGCTACTGGAACATCGATTGCGTGTCGGTTTGTTTGATCGACCGGCGAGTGGACGCGGTGGTGCTGATCTGCCAGAACGTCACCGAACAGGTCGCGCACCGCCACCGCGCCGAACAGCGCGCCCGCCAGGCCGAAGCGCGCGAGCGCCTGCTCGAGGCGGTGGTGCGCAACGTGCCGGAAGGCCTGATCGTGGCCGAAGGCCAGGACCTGATCATTCGCCACATCAGCAACCTCGGCGCGAAAATGGCCGGCTCGACCGTCGATGAGCTGATCGGCAAGTCGCTCCACACCCAGCTCGAAGACTGGCGAATCCTCGACCCCGACACGGGCAAGTTGATCCCGAAGGAACGGCAGCCGCTGGTGGAGGCCGTGCAGAAAGGACGGATCATCACCGACCGGGAAATCAAGGTACGCGACCCCAACGGCCGCCAGTATTGGGTCACCTGCAACGCCGGACCGGTCCGCGACGAGCGAGGCAAGATCACCGCCGGCATCTTGGCCTGGCGCGACATTAGCGCGCTGAAAAGGACGGAAAGGGCGCTGCACGAAACCGAAGCGCGGTTCCGGCTGGCCCAGGAGCTGTCGCTGGACGGTTTCATCCTGCTACGCAGCGTGCGCGACGCCAGCGGTGCCATCGTCGATTTCCAGATCGACTACGCCAATCCGGTGGTACAGCGCCTGTTGGGCATCCTACCGGCGGAACGCCGCACGCTGAGCGCGGTGTTGTCGCACACCGAAGGCTATGCCGAGCTGTTCCGCCATTTGCGCCGGGTGGTGGAAACCGGCCGGGCGGTCGAGTTCGAGCTGCGCCGCACCGATCGCGACGCCAATGTCCGCTGGTTCCGCCACGTGGTGGTGAAAATGGACGACGATGGCGTGGCCGCCAGCTTCACCGAGATCACCGCGCTCAAGAAGGCCGAGCACAAGGCGCGCGACCACGCCGCGCGGCTGAAGCTGGCGCTGGAGACGGCGCCGGTGATGCTACTGTTCCGCGACCGCGACCTGCGCATGACCTGGTGCAGTCAACCGCCGGCCCAGATCCCCTCCGCGCCGCAGGTGCTGGGCAGCGTGCCCGAGGACGTGTATCTGCCGGCGGAAGCGGCGGCGATACGCGCGCTCTACAGCGCGGTGCTGGAAACTGGCCACTCGGCCCGGCAGCTGCTGCAGCTGACCGCCGATCATTTCCGCGGCAAGCGCTGGTTCGACATCACCGCGCAGCCGCTGCGCGACGCCCAGGGCGAGATTACCGGCATCGCCAGCGCCGTCTACGACGTCACCGAACTGGTCGAGGTCCGCAATGCCTTGAGCCAGCGCGAGGAATGGCTGCGACTGGCGCTGCGGGCGGCGGCCATGGGCGCCTGGGAGCTGGATATCGGCAACAAGCTGCTGCGCCACACCGAATCGCTGCGTCCGCTGTTCGGCCTACCACCCGCCAACGGGCCGACCCCGCTCGAAACCTTCGCGCAGCGCCTGCTCCCGGAGGACGCCGAACGGGTCCTGCGCGAATTCGAGTGCGCCCGCGAATCCAACAGCGACGAAATCCAGACCGAATTCCGCGTCGTCGACCTCGACGGCAGTCAGCGCTGGCTGCGACTGCTGGGCAGGATCGAGCGCGACGAGCACGGCAACGTGCAGAAAATACTGGGAGTGACGCTGGACGTCAGCGCCGCCAAACGCACCCTCGATTCGCTCGAACGCAGCAACGCCGAGCTGCAGCGCTTCGCCGCGGCGGTGGCCCACGACCTGAAAACGCCGTTGCAGAGCGTGGTCGGCTTCGGCCAGCTGCTGGCGCGCGCCGCTGGGACGCGGCTCGCCGAGTCCGAGCGCGACTACCTGGACCACATCCTGGAAGCCAGCCGCCACATGAACGAGCTCATCGACAATCTGCTCGACTACGCCTACGCCTCGCACATCGACCGGCCGACCGCGCCGGTGGACTTGGAGGCGGTGCTGGCCGAACTGCTCAAGCGCTTGAACGTGCCGATCCAGGAGGCGCGGGCGACCATCACTCACGATCCGCTGCCGGTCGTGCCCGGACACCGGCCGCTGCTGGCGCAGGCCTTGCAGAACTTGATCGTCAACGCGCTGAAGTTCCGCCGCGGCCTCCCGCACATCCATATCTCGGCCGAGCCGAGCGGCGACGGCTGGATCATCAGCGTCCGCGACAACGGCATCGGCATCCGGCCGGAGGATCAGCCCTATATCTTCGAACCCTTCCGGCGCAGCCACGGCATGTACTATTCCGGCCACGGCCTGGGGCTGGCGGTGGTGAAGAACGTGGCGGAGCGGCACGGCGGCCGGGTGTGGGTGAGCTCCCGCCCCGGCGAGGGAACGACGTTCTTCATTTATCTGCCGTGCAACACGACGCCGACGGCGACCACGACGGCCGCCGTCGGCGAGATATCGGCCGTCTGAGCGCGGCGTGCCGCCGCGCTCAGACGGCGCCTGCTCAGCGACGCGTGGCGCGCCGGCCCGCCAGCAGGCCGGCGAGGGCCAACAGCCCCCACATGCCCGCGGCGCCGCCGCCACCGTGCTCGGCACCGACCGCACCGGTGGAGCCGCTGCCGGTCTGGCCACCGGCGTTGCCACCGCTGACAGCGGAATCACCAGCACCGGACTCGCCGCGGGTGCCGGAATCGCTGCCGCCCGACCCCACTTGCTCCGGCGCAGCGCCCGCCTCGCCGGACAGCAGACCGACCACTTCCGTTCCGGTCGGATAGGCGCCCAGGTCCACCGGCGCGCCGGACTCCACGCCGCCGACGCGGCCCGCGCCGGCCGCCGGCGAACCGGCGGCGAGGTGGAAATCACCGCCCTGAGGATTGACGAACATCGGATCGCCCAAGCCGTCGTGCGCCGACAGCCCGGTGGCCGCCTGCCAGGCCTGCAACGTGCTGTAAGTGGTGTTGCTGCTGTAGAGACCGACGATGATCTTCGGCTCGTCGTTCCACAGATTGAAATCCATCCGCTTGATTTCCGAAGTGTTCGACTTGCGGGTGAAGAAATCGGCCATGCTGGCCTGACCGGCGCCGCGATAGAAGATGTTGTTGTAGACGTATAGGCTCTGACCGTGGGTGGTACCGTGCACCGCCTTAGCCGAATAACCGGCGAAGGTGTTGTTGTAGATGTACACCTCGCGGATGGTCGGCGACTCGCTCTCGGTCTCGTAGCCGCTGCTGCACTGCACGATGTTCTGGTAGAAGCGCACGTTCTCGACCACGGCATTGTTCTGGTTGTTCAGCACCAGACCCACCTTGCACGAGGCCATGCGGTTGTTGCGCACGGTCAGGTTGCGGCTGCCTTCCTTCTCCTTGACGCCGGCCACCACATCGGAGAACTCGTTGTTCTCGATGGTGACGTTGCGGGTGAGATAGGTCTTCACCGCCGAGGCGTTGGAACTGTTGCCGCCGTTGTGAACGTTGGTGATCTTATTGTTGCGCACCAGCACATCGCCGGAGCGCTCGATGCGCACGCCTTCGGTATTGTCCAGACTGCCGGTGTAGGCGCCGGAGATGACGTTGTTCTGAATGACCACGTCCTCCGCGTCGAACACGGCGATGCCCTTGGCGCCGGGATCGCTGATGACGAAACCGTCGATCACCACGTGCTTGCGCCCGGCCACGCCGATCGGCGCGCCCTCGCCGGCGGCGCGCAGCACCGCCGCGTGCGCCGGCAGCGACTTGAAGGTGATGCGCTTGCCCTGCGCGCCGCTGGGCAGATTCAGCGCCGGCACGTTCCACTGACCGCCGGTGGTGGTATAGGTGCCGGCCTTGACGTAGACGGTGTCACCCGGCTGCAACGGGGCGCGCAGCGCCTGCTGCAAGGTGGCCCACGGGGCGTCCTCGCTACCCGGATTGCTGTCGGAGGCGGACGGATGCTTTTGATCGACGTAGTAATCGGCCGCCCAGACCGAACCACCCCAGGACGCTGCGGCCAGCCCGCAGCCCATGACGACATTTCTGATCAACACGAAGCGAGTGTTTGGCATGTAGTACCTTCGTAATTTCTTAACCAGGCCGCCGCGCTTTCATCTACGGCGTCGCTGGCATCGCCAATAGCCACGGCGATACGAAAAGGGACGACGAATTTCCGCAGAATCAATCGTCGCGATTTCTAACCAGCGGGTCGCTATTGGTATCGGCAAACGCCACTTGTGCCAGCCAGTGGGAGCATGGTTACGAATCGCGCCGATCGCGGCCTTGAACCACGTCGCCCTGGCATGTCAACTGCTTCACAGAAACGGTGATAAAAAATGACTGTTTGCGATCTGGTTCTCGTTCTTAGCCCTATCGCAAAGCGGTAATGGCCTAATAAATGCTTTTTAAAAATTTATTTCGCCGCCTGGCGGCCTAATATGTTGCAAATGGAAAAGCGCCGCCCCACAGCTAGCGAAGGCGGCGCGCGAGGAAGATCGACGACGATGACCCGACGACAGGCCCTGGTCGATATCGTGCTGGCGCTGCTGCTGATGGCGCTGGGAGTGATGGCGGCGACGGCGATCGCCTATCTGCTGCGATCGCGGCTGGAGCTGCCGCAGTTGCTGACGCTGGCCCTGCAAGGCCTGCTGGTGCTGGCCAGCATCCAGCTGCTGCTGCGCAGGCGCCAACAGCGCTGGCGGGAACTGGGGCTGGTGGCACCGACGGCCCACGATCTGGGCCGCGGTGTGGTGGCGCTGCTTTGCGTGTTCGGGCTGAACGCCGCGCTCAGCCTGCTGCTGGGCTGGCTGTCCCCGGCCGGGTTGGAGGAGCACCAGCAGCGCCTGATCGACGTCGCCAGCCTGCTCACCGGCGATCTGCCCATCGCCGCGGTGGCGGCGTCGATGCTGTTCGTGGGCTTCTACGAGGAGCTGCTGGCCCGCGGCTTCCTGCTCGACCGCTGCCGGATCCTGCTGGGCGGCGACTGGGGGCCGGTGCTGCTATCGTCGCTGCTGTTCGGCCTGGGCCATGCCTATCAGGGCTGGATGGGGATTCTGCAGACGGCGATGGTCGGCGTGGTACTAGCCGCCTTCACCTTGCGCTGGGGCACGCTCTGGCCGGCGATCTTCGCCCACGCCCTGCTCAATACCGTGTCGTTGGCGCTGCTGCGGGAGTTCGGCGAGAGCGTCTGAACGGCCCGAGGGCGCCGGCCCCCGGGCCTGCGGACGGTCAGGCGCGGTGACGCAGCGCCCAGTCCTTGAGGGAACGCAGGAAATCGGCGATGAACTGACGGGTCGGCTCGTCGGTGAGCCGGCCTTGCTCGTCGAACTTGTTCATGGCCTGGCCCACGGCTACGCCCGGATGCGGCATGACCGCGCTGAGCGTGCCCATCAGCACCAGCTTGAGCTGCTGCTGGGCGCGGGCGCCGCCGACCGGCCCCATCGAAGCCCCCATCAGCGCCACCGGCTTGCCCTTCAGCGGCGAGGCGAAGGCCGGCCGGGACGCCCAGTCGATGGCGTTCTGCAGCACGCCGGACACGTTGTGGTTGTACTCCGGCGACGAGAACAGCACGACATCGGCCTCGGCGATCGCCTGCTTGAGGCGCTTCACCGGCTCGGGCCGCAGCTCGTCGGTATCCAGATCGCCGTTGTAAAGCGGGATGTCGCCGAGATCGAAGATCTCGATCTGCATCCCCGCGGGGGCAAGCTCGCGAGCGGCCTCCAGCAGCAGGCGGTTGTAGGAGCCGCGGCGCAGGCTGCCGGGAATGCCGAGCACGCGTACGGGGGTGGTATCGGTCACGAACGATTCTCCAAAAACGCTGACGATGAGACTGGCGCGCCCGCGCCACGACTGGACGCGGACGCGACCCGATTACTGGCGGATGCCTTCAAGGAAGAACTGCAGCTCCACGTTCTCGGCGGCCGGGCCGAGATCGTAGCTGATGCCCCAGTCGGCACGCTTGATAGTGGTGGTACCGACATAGCCGCGGCGATAGCCGCCCCACGGGTCCTTGCCGGCGCCGACGAACTTGACATCGACGGTGATCGGCTTGGTCACGCCGTGCAGGGTCAGCTCGCCGGTAAGCACGCCGTCCTCGCCCTTGGGCTGGAAGCCGGTGCTCTTGAAGCGGGCCTCGGGGTACTTCTCGACGTCGAGGAAGTCCTTGTTGCGCAGATGCTTGTCGCGCTCGGCATGGTTGCTGTCGATGCTGGCGGTCTTGACCTTCACCTCGATCTGGCTGGCGGCCGGGTTGTCGGGGTCGTAGCTGAAGCTGCCGCTGATGTCGTTGAAGCGGCCCTTGAGCACGCTGAAGCCCAAGTGCGAGATGGCGAACTCGACGAAGCTGTGGGTCGGGTCGATCTGATAACGCTCCGGCGCGGCGAAGGCGCTGGCGGAGAAAGCGAGACTCGCGGACAGGGTAAGAGCGGTCAAGGCACGGGTCACACGCATGATTCTTCACTCCTCGAACGGTTCATGAAAGGCTCTTAGCCGATCATCTTGCGCAACGTGCCGTCGCGGTCGATGAAATGGTGCTTGAGCGCCGCCGCCACGTGCAGCAGCACCAGATAGGCGCCGCCGAAGGCGAGATAGTAGTGCGCCTTGCCGGCCAGCTCGCCGCGGGCGCCATCCGGCGCCAACAGCGCCGGCACCTGCAGCAGACCGAATACCTCCACGGCCCGACCGTCGGCGGTCGACATGAGGTAGCCGCTGACCGGAACCAGGACCATCAACAGGTACAGCAGCAGATGCACCGTCTTGGCGGCGTAGCGTTCCCAAGGGGCCAGGGTCGGCGCCAGCGCCGGGCGCGGCTGGGTCAGCACCCAGGCGATCCGCGCCAGCACCAACACTAGGGTCAGCAGGCCGAGCGAACGGTGCAGATTCGGCACGATCCGGTAGAGCGGATCGTAGTAACTCATCTCGGTGGTCCACCAGCCGAGCGCGAATACCGCCACCAGCAGCAAGGCGATGCCCCAGTGCAGGATGCGGGCGACCAGTCCGTAGCGATCAGCGGTGTTCTTCCACATACGGCGGGCAGTCCATGGCGTTGAGCATCATCCTTGACAGCATAGCAGTCGCAGTCTGGCGAATAATCGCCGCATGCGGAAAAACATTATCCCATTATTCGCAACAATTGGCGGCGCTACGCTCGCTCAACCAGGCGTCCCAGGGCGGCGGATCGCCCCAGGCACTGGCGAGAAAATCCACGAAGGCCCGCACCTTGGCCGACAGATGAAGCCGGCTGGGATAGACCGCGTACACCGTGACCGACGGCGCCGGATGATCCGGCAGCAGCGCCACCAGCCGTCCGGCACGCAGATCGTCGCCGACGATGAAGCTGGGCTGGCACACGATGCCCTCGCCGGCCAGCGCCGCGGCCCGCAGCACATCGCCGTTGTTGGCGCGCAGGAAACCGGCGACGGTCACGGTCTCACCGCCCAACCGCCATAGGGTCGGCTGCTCGGAGTAGCTGTAGAGCAGACACTGATGATGGACCAGATCGGCCGGCGTGCGCGGTACGCCGAACCGCTCCAGATAGGCGGGCGCGGCGCACACCACCAGCCGCACCGGCGCCAGCGGCCGCGCCACCAGCGAGCCGGCCAGCTGGTTGCTGATGCGAACCGCCACGTCCTGCCCCTCCTCCACCAGATCGACGATCCGGTCGTTGAGGCTGAGCTCCAGGCTGACGTTGGGGTGCTCGCGGTGAAAGCGCGGCAGCAACGGCCCGAGATGCCGGCTGCCGAACGACACCGGCGCGCTCACCCGCAGCAGGCCGCTGGCGGCGCGGGTATCGGCGCCGACCGCGGCTTCCGCTTCCGCCAGATCGGCCAGCAGCGCGACGCAGTGCTGATAGTAGGCGCGGCCGGCGTCGGTGAGCACCAGCTTGCGAGTGGTACGGTGCAGCAGCCGCGCCTGCAGATGCGCCTCCAGCCCGGCCACCAGCCGCGACACGGTGGTGGTGGAAGCACCGAGGCGCTCGCTGGCGCGCACGAAACTGCCGGTCTCCACCACCGCGACGAAGGCTTCCATGGCGGCGAAGCGGTCCATTGTCTCGGCCTCCGGGTATTAAGGAGATGAACGGTAACGGCCGCCCTCCTCGCCCGCCGCCGGGCGAGGAGCGAGGGCCTCGGGGCCGTCAGCCGCCGCGCAGCGACCGCAGGCTCACTCCGCCGCCCACCGGCGCCGCCTGCCGCGGCCAGTCGCGGAAGTTCAGCACCTGACCGCTGCCGCGCAGCTCGCGCGCCCGCGCCAGATCCACCTCGGCATAGACCCATTGCGGCCGATCACGCTCGCCCTGCGCCAGCACGCCGTTGGCCGGGAAGCCGTAATCCACCGGCGTATAGACCGCGGCCGCGCCCAGGTTGACGTCGACCGCCGCCGACCACGGCGCCTCTCCCACCAGCGGCGACTGCACGGCGTAGCACTGGTTCTCCAGGGCGCGGGCCTGGGCGCTGAGCCGCACCCGGTGGTAGCCGGCGTCGGTGTCGGTGCAGCTGGGCACCAGGATCAGGTCGGCGCCGGCCTCGACCTGGGCGCGCGCCAGCAGCGGGAACTCGCTGTCGTAGCAGATGCACACGCCCAGCCGGCCCAGCGCAGTGTCGAACACTTTCAGCTCGCGGCCGGCCGAGATGCCCCACTGCTCGTTCTCGAAGCGGGTCATGATCAGCTTGTCCTGGAACTCCTCGCCGCCGTCGGGGCCGTACAGATAGGCGCGGTTGCGGTACAGGCCGTCCTCGTCGCGGACCGGGAAGCTGCCGGCCAGTAGGTAGACGCCGTAGCGCCGCGCCAGCTCGGCATGGAGCTGGCGGTAGTCAGCCAGCACGGTCTGCAGTGCCTGCAGCTGCGCCGACAGCGACGCCGCCACCTCGTCACCGAACAGCGAAGCCAGCTCCATGGAGGCGTATTCCGGGAACACCAGCAGCCGGGCGCCGGCCTCGGCCGCCTCGGCCACCCAGCGCTGCAGCTTGGCGCGATAGTCTTCCCAGCGTTCGAGCCGATCGACCGGATACTGGGCGGCGGCCAGCTTGAAACGGCTCATGCGCTCTTCTCCAACGGTTTGGCCCAGAACAGCATGGGCTTGGGCGACTCGGCGGTCTCGTCCAGATCGCGCCAGCTGAACGTGGTGGTCAGCTCCGGCCGCGGGGTGTAGCCGCGCTTGCGCCAGAACTCATCGAGCGGCTGATAGTCGGTCGGACGGCGCGGATGGTCGGCGGGCCGTTGCACCGCGCAGAAGCAGATCAGGTCGAAGCGCCCCAGCCGGCGGGCGTGGCCCTCGCGCTCCTCGAAGAAGCGCACGCCCAGGCCGCGGCCACGGTATTCGGGCAACAGCACCGACTCGCCGCAATAGAAAATGCGCTCGATGTCGTACCCCTGGCGCTCGAACGGCCGGCGCAGGTCCTCCACTTCGTCCGCCAGCGGGATGGCGCTGGTGGCGCCGACCGCGCGGTCACCGTCCCAGACCAGGGCCACGAAGCTGTCCGGCGCGTTGATATAGGTTTGCAGGTACTGGCGCTCGTAGGCTTCGTCCCCGTCGTACAGATAGGGAAACTCGCGGAACACGCGGATACGCAGCGAAGCGAGCTCGCTCAGTCGGGTGGCAATCTCGGCGCCGCGCAGGCGCTCGATGCGGAGATTGTCGCTCATTCCAGTCTTCCGAACTTGCTGCGAGGGGAGCCGGACGAGACGCGTCCGGCTCCGGCGGGAAAAAAGGCGTCAGCGGCTCAGTTTTGCACCTGCCGCAGCCAATCCTGCAGGTTGTAGTAATTGGTGACCCGCGCCACCTTGCCGTCGCGGATCTCGAAGAACGCGCCGGCCGGCAGCCGATAGGTCTGGCCCTTCGCCTCCGGCAGCCCTTCGTCGGTGGCGAGATAGGTGCCCAGCACGGTGAACTCGGCCGCCGCGCGCGTGCCGGACGGCTCGGTGAACACCACCAGGTCGACGATCTGCTCCCGATAGCTGCGGTTCATCTTGTCCATGAAAGCGGCGAAGGCCTCGCGGCCGATCTCGCGGCTACCCTGGTTGATGTCATGCACCACGTCCTCGGTGAGCAACCCCAGGAAAGTATCCATGTCCTGGGCGTTGAAGGCAGCGTAGTAGCGCTGAATCAACTCGCGGGCGGCGTCACTCATGTCGGTCCTCTAGCGGTTAGTGGATTTACAGGCCCAGCGCCTGGGCGTGGTGGCGCAGATGATCGCCGATGAAGGTAGCAATAAAAAAGTAGCTGTGATCGTAGCCGGGACGGCGGCGCAGCGTCAGCGGATGACCGGCACGGGCGCAGGCCTGCTCCAGCAGCTCCGGGCGCAGCTGCTCGGCCAGGAACTCGTCGGCCTCGCCCTGATCGATCAGCAGCGGCAATCGCTCGGCGCCGCCGGCGATCAAGGCACAGGCGTCGTAAGCGGCCCACTGCGTCCGATCCTCGCCCAGATAGGCGCGGAACGCCTTTTGGCCCCACGGCACCTGGCTGGGCGCAACGATGGGCGCGAACGCCGACACCGAGCGGTAGAACCCCGGATTGCGCAGCGCCAGCACCAGCGCGCCGTGGCCGCCCATGGAATGGCCGCAGATGGCGCGGTTGTCGCGCTGCACCGGCAGCTGTCCGCTCTCGATCAACGCCGGCAGCTCGCGCAGCACGTAGTCGTACATGCGGTAATGCCGCGCCCACGGCTCTTGGGTGGCGTTGACGTAGAAGCCGGCGCCGCTGCCCAGGTCGTAGCTGTCGTGCTCGCCCGGCAGATCGGTGCCGCGCGGGCTGGTGTCGGGACAGACGATCGCCAGTCCAAGTTCGGCGGCGTAGCGCTGAGCGCCGGCCTTGGTGACGAAGTTTTCGTCGGTGCAGGTCAGCCCCGACAGCCAGTACAGCACCGGCACCGGCTGCCGCTCGGCCTGAGGCGGCAGATATACCGACAGCTGCATATCGCAGTTCAGGGTGTCGGAGCGATGGCGATAGCGGTCCTGCCAGCCGTCGAAGCAGCGGCGGCGACTGATGCGTTCCAAGCGCATGGGTCCGCCCTCCCCGTCAGAACCGGATGACCGAGCGGATGGTCTTGCCCTGGTGCATGTGCTCGAAGGCGTCGTTGATCCGCTCCAGCGGCAGCACCTCGCTGATCAGCTCGTCGACCTTGATCTCGCCGTGCAGGTAGCGCTCGACGTAGCCAGGCAGCTCGCTACGGCCCTTGACGCCACCGAAGGCGCTGCCGCGCCACACCCGCCCTGTGACCAGCTGAAACGGCCGCGTGCAAATCTCCTGGCCGGCGCCGGCCACACCGATGATGATCGACTGCCCCCAGCCCTTGTGGCAGCACTCCAGCGCCTGGCGCATCAGCTGCACGTTGCCGACGCACTCGAAGGAGTAATCGACGCCGCCGTCGGTCATGTCGACGATGACCTCCTGCAGCGGCCGGTCGTAGTCGTTGGGATTGACGAAGTCGGTAGCGCCGAGCAGGCGCGCCATCTCGAACTTGGCCGGATTGATGTCGATGGCGATGATGCGCGAGGCCTTGGCCATCACTGCCCCCTGGATCACCGACAAACCAATGCCGCCCAGCCCGAACACCGCCACGGTAGCGCCGGGCTCGACCTTGGCGGTGTTGAGCACCGCGCCGATGCCGGTGGTGATACCGCAACCGAGCAGGCAGACCTTGTCCAGCGGCGCGGCCTTGTTGATCTTGGCCACGGCGATCTCCGGCAGCACGGTGTACTCGGAGAAGGTGGACGTGCCCATGTAGTGGTAGATGGTCTTGCCGTTCAGCGAGAACCGGCCGGTGCCGTCCGGCATCAGCCCCTTGCCCTGGGTGACGCGGATCGCCTGGCAGAGGTTGGTCTTGCCGGAGCGGCAGAACTTGCACACCCCGCACTCGGGTGTGTAGAGCGGGATCACGTGGTCGCCGGGCCGCACCGAAGTCACGCCCGGTCCGACCTCCTCCACCACCGCCCCGCCCTCGTGGCCGAGGATGGACGGAAAAATCCCTTCCGGGTCTTGGCCCGACAGGGTATACGCATCGGTATGGCAGACCCCGGTGGCGACCACCCGCAGCAGCACCTCGCCTTCCTTGGGGCCCGCCACGTCCACCAGCTCGATGCTCAAGGGCTTGCCGGCCTCCCAGGCCACCGCGGCGCGCGACTTCATGCTCCACACCCTCCCTGCTTTGCCTGAGCGATAGCGATTCGTCCCGCCATGCCCAGTATGTGGGGCTGAAATCGACGCTGCCGGAAGCCGGCCGACGCGCGGTCTCGACCGCGCCGCCCCGGGGGCGGCGACTCGGCTACAGCCAAGAGCGGGCGCTAGGCCGGCGACGCTCCAACTCGGCCCGCCGCAGGCGCGCCCTGCTGCGCTTGACCAGATGCCGCCGACGATGCTGCCAGGCGAAGTACAGCAGCCCGGCGACGGCGCAACCGAGCGCCGGCGGCGCCAGCGCCCACATCCCGACCATGCTGACCGCGAACGCCCCGATGCCGCCGCCGACGAAGAAACCGACAAGGATGCCGCCGAGCATGATCAGCCGCCAGCCCTGGATGCGGCGATGACGCAGCCAATGGCCGATCAGCACGCCCAGGTCGGTGACGATGCCGGTGACGTGCGTGGTGCGGATGATCAACCCGTAGTAGCTGCTGGCCATGGCGTTCTGCACCCCGCAAGCCATGGCGGCCAGCGTCACCCCGCCGACGTGCTCGTTCAGCAGCAGCGCCATCGACAGCGTCAGCAGCAAGCCTTCCAGCAACAGCACCACCCCGTAGCGGCGGCCGGGAATGAGCGCCGTGCCGCCGATGATGGCACCGGACAGGGCGGCCCCCACGAGGAATCCGACCACGATGCTCAACACCAGCTTCAGGTCGGCCAGGTCGGCGGCGGCGAGGTCGATGCCTAGCCGCGACACTGCGCCCGACATGTGGCTGACCGGCACGTGGAAGAAGCCCAGCAGCACCACGTTGACGTAGCCGGCGACCGCGGCCAGCACGGTCGCGCCGACCGCCACCCAGTGACGCTCCCGTTCCAACGCCCGGCGCACCGCGGGCGACGCTCTCACGTAAGGCATGTATCACTTTCCTCCTGGCGAGACAGGCTCGGCCGCCGACGAACCGCGTCGTCGCTAGCGCAGCTCCAGCAATTCGACGTCGAACACCAGCGTGGCGTTGGGTGGAATGACGCCGCCCGCGCCGCGCGCGCCGTACGCTTTGTCGGGAGGAATGATCAACGTGCGCTTGCCGCCGACTTTCATGCCGACGATGCCTTCGTCCCAGCCTTGAATGACCCGGCCGGCCCCGAGCGGAAAGCGGAATGGCTGGCCGCGGTCCAGCGAACTGTCGAACTTGCGGCCACGGAATTCGCCGCCTTTCGGCTCGTACAGCCAGCCAGTGTAGTGCACCGTGACCTGCGCCCCTTTGGCCGCCGCCGGACCGGAACCGAGCTTGCTGTCCAAGGTGATCAACGCGTCGACCACAGCCGGCGGAACGAACGAAGCGGGATCCGATGGCGGCCGCGCCGGCTCGGCGGCGGAAGCGGCGAACACGGCCGACACCAGCAGGGCAGCGCAGATCTTCTTCAACACGTCGTGCTCCTGGGGAGAGGGATGTTGCGGGCAGGCGTTTTGCTGAAAACAGCTTACGCCGATTCTACCTCGTCGATAACACGCCCTTTCCATCGCGACGCAATGACAACGTCGCCGACCACTCGCAGGTCGGCGATGCGCCCGAACGGAAGCGTGAAAACGGGGGTGTCTTCGGCGATGCCGTCTTTTCGGAAATACCGTAGCGCCGGTGTGGAGTATAACGCGGAACCCCGCGCCATCCTGCGACAAATTGGCGCCAGACAGCGAGAAAGGGTCTCGCCCCGCTTTCGACGGCCGGAGCGGCGCCTAGCGGAACGATGTCATCAATAGCTGGGCCATTCGGTGGGCCGGGTCGGACGCTGGCGCGACGCGGCCTGCGGCGGCGCTTGCGCCGACGGCTGCGCCGACGACCGCGGTGGCGGTTCGCCGCCGCCGTCGCCCTCAGCGCGAGCGGCGCCCGCGAGCCCGCCGACGGCCGCCTCGGCCGCGGTCGTCATACCGCTCACCGGCGGGCTGCCGGCCGGCGTCACGATCCCCGGCGCCGGCTCAGACTGCGACGGAGCCGATGCCGGAACGCCCAGACACAGCATGACTACAGCGCATGACACGGAAGCGCGCACGACATCCTCCGCCCGGTGGCATATGCCTCGAACAGGACATGGCGGCGCCGGCGGATCAGTTCAAACCCGCCGCGCCGTGACGCAGGAAGCGCAGCACCAGCCGCTGCACATCCGGCCTCATCATGATGAACGCATGCCCGGCCGGCACCAGCACGTGCGCCGCGGCGCCTTCCAGCCGGGTCTCGTCCGGCCGCACCTTGCGGTCGTAACGGCCGGCGACGATGGCGAACTCGACGCCGCGCGGCGGCGGCAGCCGCACCGCGGTGCTACCCACGGTGGTCAGCTCGGGCAACGGCGCCAGCAGCCAGGACAACCAAGGCGCCAGCCGATCCGCCAGGCGCGAGCCGCGGTTGGGCGGCGCCAGCATCACCACTCGCCCCGGCCGCACCGGCGGCGCGTGGGCGAGCAGCCAGCGGATCACGATGTTGCCGAGGCTGTGACCGACGAAATGCACCGGTCCGCCGTCCAACTCCCGCCGCGCCAGCGCGGCCGCCAGCGATCGGCCGATCCGCTCGATGCTCGGCCCGAAGCTGCTGTAGCCGAAGTTGCGCACCCGAAAACCAGCGCGCCGCAGCTGCCAGGCCAGCGGCCACATGGACAAGGGGCTGCGACCCATGCCGTGCACCAGCACCACCGTTTCGGCCGGCGCCGCTGAGGGGTTTCCGTGCGCCATACCGACAGTATAGGCGACGCTAGTCCCGCCGGCCCTTGCGGGCTCCTCCCCCACGCCTCATAACGGCTAGCTCGGCGGCAGAAGGGATGCTCGACGTGAACCCGAACGCGTACTGGGAGAACCACATCGACATGCTGGTCGGGCTGACGCTGCCCATGCAGCGCTTCGCCGGACTGCTGCTGGCCGATGTGCAAAGCGCCGCCGACGCCCACTGGCAGCTGGCGCGGGCCTACAACCGCTTCCTCGCCGCCAGTTTGCGCTCGGCGCTGAGCGGCGGCGATCCGCGGCAGTCGCTGCAGGCCGCCGACGAGCTGCTGGCGCGGGCGGCGGCCAGCACACAGGCCGCTTCGGCCCTGACGCGGACCGCCCTCGCCATCGCCGGCCAGCTCGCGCGCTGAAAGCGGCCTCAGCGCGCGCCGGGCGGTATCGAATAAGTCACGCTGGCCTGCGCCAGCAGGGTCGGCTCGCCCTCGGAATAGAGCCGCACATCGACCACCGCCAGCCGCGACCCGACCTTGAGCGGCTCGGCCTCGGCGAGCAGCGCCCGCTCCGGCGCCGGCTTGGAGAGGAAATTGATGCTCAGGTTGGTGGTGACCGCCAGCGGCACGATGCCGATGCGCCCGAATATCGCCACGTAAGCGGCGGTATCGGCCAGCGCCATCATGGTCGGTCCGGACACCGTGCCACCCGGCCGCAGATGGCTGTGGCCGATGGGCTGCCGCACCCGCGCGCCACGCTGGTCGACGGCCAGCACCTCCACCGTTGCCTGCGGGAACTCCTTGGCGAGGAACGCCTGGACCTCCGCCACCGTCACCATGCCGCTCTCCCTCCGATCGTTATCGTTATGCGAGCCACGGCAGGCCAGTATCGGCGACCGGCCGCCCGATGAAAACCCATCGGCCGGCCGGTCACGGCAGGCGCTCAGGCCGCCCGCGCTGGGGCGGCTCTGACTTCACCACGCTCGATGTAGAACACCTGATCGAGCATGCCGGCGGAATGCTGCAGGTCGGACTCGGACAGCAGGATCGACATCCCCTCCCGCTTGAGCCCGGCCACCACCTCGGCGATGCGCTTCGATAGGGCCGGCGCCACCCCCTCGAACGGTTCGTCGAGCAGGATCAGCTTGCTGCCGGCCATCAGCGCCCGGGCGATGGCCACCAGCTTCTGCTGCCCGCCGGACAGCTGCAGGGCCTTGCGGTCGGCGAAGGCCTTGGTCTCGGGGATCATCTCGTAGATGCGCGCCAGCCGGCGCTGGGCGTCCTTGATGCCCAAGGACCAGGCCGGCACCAGGATGTTCTCCTCCACGGTCAGCTGCGGAATCAACCGGCGGTCCTCGGGCATGTAGCCGATGCCCAACTGCGCGCGCCTGTGCGCCGGCACGCCGTTGAGGAGCGCGCCGTCCAGGGTGATCGTGCCGCGCCGCGCCGGCAGCAGCCCCATGATGCTGCGCATCAGGGTGGTCTTGCCGGCGCCGTTGCGGCCGATCAGCCCGGCCATCTTGCCGGTCGGCAGTTCCAGGTCGACGCCGCGCAGCACGCCGACCGAGCCGATGGCCACGTCCAGCTGCTCGACTTTAAGCATGGGACACCTCCTTCGGCTCGGCCTGGCCGCCGATCACGTACTCGCGCACCTGCGGATCGGCCAGCACCACGTCCGGCGCGCCGTCGGCGAGGATGCGCCCCTCGTAGAAAGCCAGCACCCGGCCGGCGTAGCGGGCAACGATGTCCATGTCGTGCTCGACGAACAGCACGGCGGCGCCCTCGGCGCGCACTGCACTCATCACCCGGTCCATGATCGCGAACTTCTCCTCGCTGCTGACGCCGCTGGTGGGCTCGTCCAGCAGCAGCACCCGCGGCTTGTTGGCCAATGCCATGGCGATGTCCAGCAGCTTGCGCACGCCCTCGGGCAGCACGCCGGCGGGCTTGTCGCGGAACTCGCCCAGATCGAACCGCTCCAGCAGCGCCTCGGCCGCGTCCGCCAGCGGCAGGTCGTGCCCAGGCACCAGCCGCGGCGCCCGCGCCCAGGGCGCCGGCTTGGCGTTGCGCAGCACGATGCCCAAGGCCACGATCAGGTTGTCGTAGGCGCTCAGCGAGTTGTACAGCTGCGGGATCTGGAAGGAGCGGCAGATGCCCAGCCGGGTGACCTGGCGCGGATGCAGCGCGGTGATGTCCCGCCCCTCGAAGTAGATTCGGCCTTTGTCGGGCTTCAGATAGCCGGTGACCATGTTGACGAAGGTGGTCTTGCCGGCGCCGTTGGTGCCGATCAGGCCGATCACGCTGTCCGGCGCCACCGTCACCGAGATGTCAGCGGCGGCGGTCACGGCGCCGAAGCGCTTGTCCAGATTGCGCGCCTCCAGCAGATGGCTCATGTCATGCCCTCCTCCGCTGCACCAGCGACCACAAGCCCGCCGGCAGGAACACGATGATCAGCAGCATCGCGGTTCCCAAGGCCAGCTGCCAGCTGTTGGGCGAGTACTCGTAGGCGAAGGTGCGCACCAGCTCGAAGATGAACGAGCCGAGGAACGGCGCGGCGACGCTGCCGGTGCCGCTCAGGATCGCCACGAACACGAACTCGCCCGAGGTGGTCCAGTAAGCCATTTCCGGGTCGATGTGCCCGACGGTCATACCGGTCAGCGCACCGCCGACCCCGGCCAGGATGCCGGCGATCACGTACTTCACGTGCACCGCGGCACGCACCGAGGCGCCCAGGTACTCGACCCGGATCTCGTTGTCGCGGATGGCCGGCGACAGCCGCCCCAGCGGGGTGCGGAAGTAGTAATGCATGGCCAGCGCCGCCGCCACGCCGAGCACGCAGGCCAGGACGAACAGCGGATAGCGGCTGTCGTGGCTGACCAGCGGCAGCCCGAACAGGGTCGGCGCCGGCAGGTTGAAGCCGTCGGTGCTGCCCAGCGCCGCGCTCTTCACCAGCAAGCCGTAGAGGATCATCGACAGCGCCAAGCTGAGCATGGAGAAGAAGATGCCGCGGTAGGCCGCCAGCAAAATCCCCAGGATGGCGGCCGCCAGGCCAGCGGCCAGACCGGCCACCACCAGGAGCAGCAGCGCGTCGGTGGTCCCCCAGAACTGGCCGAGCGTACCGGCGGCGTAGGCGCCGAGGCAGTAGTACAACCCCTGACCGAACGACACTAGGCCGGTGCGCAGCAACAGCAGCAGACCGAGCACGGTCAGGCCCTTGCCGATCGCCAGCGTGCCGAGGAAGCGCCACTCCGGTAACACCAGCCCCAGGATGAGCAGCGCGACCAGCGTCGCCAGCAGTAACGAAGGCGTACGGTCTTTCTTCATATGGTGCGCACCTGCTCGCCGGCGAACAGCCCCTGCGGACGGAACGCGAGCACCAAAGCCATGACCAGATAGATGCTGAACAGCTCCAGCGCCGGCGCGTAATGCACCGCCGCGGCCCGCAGCAGACCGACGATGAGCGCACCCAGCGCCGCGCCGGGCAGGCTGCCCAGGCCGCCGATCACCACCACGGCGAAGGCCAGCACGATCACCTCCACGCCCATGCCGGGCACCACCGACACGGTCGGCGCGGTGAGCGCGCCGCCCAGCGCGGCGAGGATGGCCCCGGCGGTGAAGGTGGCGAGGTAGTAACGCCGCACGTTCACTCCCATGGCCTGGCTGACCTCGCGGTCGTGGATCACCGCCGCCAGCAGCTTGCCGTGGCGGGTGCGGTGCAAGACCCAGGCGAGCAACACGCCCACCGCCAGACTCACCACGATCAGCATGAAGCTGTAGGTCGGATAGACCAGGTTGGCGAACTCGACGATGCCGAGCAGCCCGTAGGGCTCGCTGATGATGTACGGGTCCACGCCCCAGATGAGCTTGATCGCGTCCTCCAGGATCAGGAACACCGCGTAAGTGACCAGCAGCAGGATGATCTCGTCCCTGCCGTACATGAAACGCAGCAAGCCGCGCTCGATCAGCGGGCCGATGATCAGCCCGACCAGCGCCGCCGCCGCCAGCAGCGCGGCGTAGCTGCCGAACGGGGCATAGCCCTGGCTCAGCCAGTAGCCGGCCAATGACGCGGCGCCGTAGGCGCCGAGCGCGTACAAGCTGCCGTGGGCGATATTGAGGATCTTCATCACGCCGTAGATCAGGGTCAGCCCCACGGCGATCATGAACAGCCAGGATGCGTAGATGACCCCGTCGACGACGACTGCAAGCAAGGCACTCATAACGGCCTGTTACCTCTAGCCGAATTGGGAAAGGGGGCGGCGGCGGGCCGCCGGCCGCCCCAGGCGCGAACCGCCCCTTACTTGAGCGCGGTCTTGACCCAGTCCTCGCTCTTGACCCCTTCCGGCGGGTTGACCTTCTCTGCGGGGTAGTACCGGACATTGGTAACCACGGCCTGGCCATTCTCGTGCTTGACCGTGCCGTAAGCGGTGCCGAGCACCGCCTGGTGACCCTTGCCCAGCGCCATGCGCACCGTGCCGCCCGGGCCTTCGAACTCCAAGTGCTCGAAGCTGGCGATGATCTGATCCTGGTTCGGGGTCTTGCCGCCGTTGGCCGCCTGGGCCTTCTCGTAGGCCGCTTTGATGCCGAGGATGGCCTGGGTCATCTTGTAGGCCGGATAGGTGGGCCGGACGTTGTAGCGGTCCTCGTAGCTCTTCACCAGCCACTGATTGATCGCGTTGTCCGGCGCGAACGGCCCGTACGGACCGCGGGCGCCGATCACCGTGCCCTCGGGCACGCGGGTGTTGAGCTTGGGCAGCGCGGTCTCGCCGGTGGTGAGCACCACGGTGGACTTGCTGAACAGCCCGCGCGGCGCGCCCTGCAGGACCAGCGCCTCCATGTCGCCGCCCCAGAAGCTGGAGTGGACCACCTCGGCGCCGCTGGTGAGCAGAGCCGAGATCTCGGCGCCGTATTGCCCGGCCAGGAACTTGGGCATCTGCGAGGTGACGATCTGCACCGACGGCATGAGCGCCTTGATCGCCGCCTCGAAGTCGTTCCAGGAATCGTGACCCCAGGCGTAGTTCTGGTTGATGCCGGCGATCTTGGTGGCGTTCGGCTTGATCTCCTTGACGTACATGGCCGCGGCCACCGAGTCCATGGTGCCGGTGGCGCCGGTGCGGAACACGTACTTGTAGCTAGCGTCCTCGAAGATGCGCGGCGTGCCGCAGTCGAAGAACACCGTGAGCTTGCGCATCTCCTCGGCCACCGGCGCGATCGCCAGGCAGTCGCCGCTGGAGATGTAGCCGACCACCGCGTCGACGTTCTGGCGCTGCACCAGGTTGCGGTACTCGCTGACCTGCTTGGTGGTACCGCCGGCCTCGTCGATGAACACCAGCTCGATGGGCCTGCCGCCGAAGCCCTTGGTGGCGTACGGAGCGGGCATGGCGCCATCGTTCAGCGCCTCGGCCACCAGCTCGGCGCCGTTGCGGGCCGGCACGCCGAACGGCCCCGCCGGGGCGCCGGACAGGAAGGTGACCACGCCTATCTTGAACGGCGGCGCCTCCTGGGCCTGCGCCGACGCGGCGATGGCGGCGAGCGACAGCGCGACCGGAACAATGAGCTTTTTGCTCATACCACTCCTCCTCATCGTTGTTGTTCTCGTTATGACGCACCCATGGCACGATGGGCGCGTTCGTTTCAGTGTAGCTGCTAATCGTTAAATGCAAATATTGCATAGCAGCAAATACGCCTGGCCGGACCAGCGAATGGCAACCGGATCGTTCATGGCCTGTACCGCGCCTTTGCGGCTGTTTTGACCGAGCACGACCATGAATTCGCAGGCGTCGTTCTGGAATGCAGCACCGAAAAGCGAAGCGATCGGCCACCGCTATTCATGGCGACGCCTTTCCTCGATGTCGGTGCCTATCCCGGGACGTGGTTCTTGCTTTTTCTGCTGCCTTACCTAGGTGTAGACGGTCCGCCGGGTTTGCGCAGCCCTGCCTAGGGTTTCCACGGATTCGTCGCCGCGCTGCCGTTCCGCGGGCAATCTCCGCCGCGATCGCCCCCTGAAACGCAACAACCCGCTCTCTCTTGAACGGAGAAAGCGGGTTGTGGGAACGAAACGAACGCAAAAAGCCCCGCTCCGGGGCCTGTGCCGCTCGGAGCGAGGCAGGCCTGCCGCGCGTACTGGGAAAGCACGCTACATTGCGGTCAGGCTGATTTTGAATCTGGGGATGGCATACCCAAAAGAAAACCCCGCAAAGGGGCACTCTGCGGGGTCAGCTATCGAGCCAAGGCGTCTTCGAGGTTGGCCGGCGCCGCCTAGGATGGTCGCCGCACCTGTGGTTGTGCGTGGACCTCGAAAAGACGAAACGCAGTGTAACGAAGCCGCGCCGGCCAGTTGGTGACCGGTATGGCAAAATCGCCGCGACCAACCGCTCGCGCCCGCTCCAGCGTCTGGCGTCGACACCGATGAGCAGCTTCACCACCCGCATTCCCGAACAGACCCTGGCCAGCTACCGAACCGCCGAGTACGCGGTGTTCACCGAGCCCGCGTTCGTTCTCAAGGTGGACGAGCCCTCGGCGGCCCTCGCCGCGCTTCATGAACGAGCGGGGGTGCGCGAGAGCGCGTTCATCACGGCCTGCAACCCCGAGAGCGCGCCGCTCGACGAGGCGACGAACGCCGCGCGCCAAGCCGAGCTCGCCCGGCTGCTGGCGGCGAAGGGTTACGCCTGGATCGCCGCCGAAGGCCGAAGCCCGGCCCGCAACTGGGTCGAGCCGAGCTATCTCGTCCTCGGCCTAGGCCTCGAAGAAGGCGCGGCGCTCGGCCGGCGCTTCGCGCAGAACGCCATCCTCCATGCCGCGGAAGACGCGGTGCCGCGGCTCGTCCTGCTGCGGTGATCGCCCCCCGGCGCTTCCGCCCGGGGCCGGGCGGAAGCGCGGCAAGACGCGGCCGCCCGCGCCGCCGTTCAGTCGAACAGCTTGAGCGCGCTCGCCCGGTCGCGCAGCTCGCGCTTGAGCACCTTGCCCACGCCGCTGCGCGGCAGCGCATCGACGAACACCACCACCCGCGGCGTCTTGTACTTGGCCAGCCGCTCCTGGCAGTAGTGGATGATATCGGTCTCCTGCACCTCGGCGCCGGGCTTCTTCACCACGAACGCGACGACCTCCTCGCCCATCTGCGCCGACGGCGCGCCCACCACCGCCACCTCGGCCACCGCCGGGTGCTTGGCGATCATTTCCTCCAGATCGCGCGGGTAGATGTTGAAGCCGCCGCGGATGATCAGGTCCTTCTTGCGGTCGACGATGTAGAGGTAGCCGTCCTCGTCGAGCTTGGCGATGTCGCCGGTGTAGAGCCAGCCGTCCCGGATCGCGGCGCGGGTGGCCTCCTCGTTGCGGTAGTAACCGGGGGTGACGTTGTCGCCGCGCACGATCAGCTCGCCGGGCTCGCCGACCGGGACGTCATTGCCCTCGTCATCGACGATGCGGATCTCCACGCCGGGGAAAGCGCGGCCGACCGAGCCGGGCTTGATCGGCTCGCCGCGCCGGTGAGAGGAAACGGTGGGTGCGGCCTCGGACAGGCCGTAGCCTTCGTAGATATCGGCTCCGAACTTGGCCTTGAAGGCGTTCAGCACCGTCACCGGCAGCGGCGCCGAGCCGGAGCCGACCGACTCCAGGCTGGACAGGTCGTACTCGTCGGTGGCCGGGTCGGTGACCATGTTGTAGATCATCGCCGGCACCGCGCTGAAGCGCCGCACCTTGTACTTCTCGATGGCGGCGCACACCGCCCGCAGCTCGTACTTGGGCAGCACCACCACCGAGCCGCCCACCAGATAGGTGACGTTGGCCATGGTGAAGCCGTAGATGTGCGCCAGCGGCAGCACGCCGATGGTGGTGCTGCGGCCCTTGTCCTCGTAGGCATCGGCTAGCGAGGCGGCCGCGGCGGCATTGCTGTAGAGGTTCTTGTGGGTCAGCATCACGCCCTTGGGCCGGCCGGTGGTGCCGGAGGTGTAGAGGATCACCGCCACATCGTTGGGCTCCAGCGTCGGCCGCGCCGGCTCGGCCGGCGCCTGCGCCAGCTCCCGGTAGAGGTCGCGCACCCCGTCCTGGCTCACGCCGGCGGCTTCGGCGTCGGTCACCAGGATCAGCGGCTTGCGCGCCAGCTCCGCGATACCCTTCAGCACGTTGGGCAGCACCGCGGCGGTGGTGATCACCACCTTGGCCTCGGAGTCGGCGGCGATATAGGCGATTTCGTTCGGGTGCAGCAGGTACATCGCCGGCAGCACGATGGCGCCGGCGCGCATGATGCCCTGATAGGAGAAGAACACCTCGGGGCAGTTGGGCATGCATACGATCACCCGGTCCCCCCGCTCCACGCCGTTTTGCTGCAGCAGCGCCGCCAGGCGGTTCGCCAGCTCGAGCACCTCGCGGTTGCTGTAGCTGCGCTCGCCGAAATGAAGAAGCGGATACTCGCCGTAGGACTCGAGGTTCTGCTCCGGGAGCTGCGTCAGGATCATCAAGACTCCTCCAATTGATTGTCTGCTTCCGGAGCGCTCGCTATGCGAAATGCCGTTCCGGAACCAAGACAGTACCAGCGAAATGATTAGTCGACTACTGACACCGGCATCTTCCGCGCTGCAACATGGACCGTAACGAAACAGGGGTGGGGCGCACCACCGATGGCGGCACACCCCACCCCTGCGAGAAAGTCGCGATGGGAGGCGCGCCTAGCGCGCCTCCGCTACGCGATCAGTAGCCCATCTTCTTCTTCAGCTCCTGGTCGATCCAGATGCGGGCGTAGATCGTGTTCGGCCGCATCGCGCCGTTGCGGATCTCGCCGTGATAGTTCTTCACCCACGGCCACCAGGCGCTGTAGTAGTTCTGCGTCGGCAGCCACACCTGCGGCACCACCTCTTCGATGATGTAGCGGTTGAGCTCGCGCAGCATCTCGTCGCGCTTGGCCTTGTCCTGCTCGGTCGCGGCCTTGTAGTAGGCCTCGTCGAACTTCGCGTCGGACAGCATGGACGGGTTCCAGGTCTGGCCGGTCAGATAGCTCTTGCGCAGCACCGCCAGCGGCGTACCCGAGGCGTTGTTGATCATGTAGGCGTCGGCCTGATCCTTATGCCGCATCATCGAGCGGTAAGCGCCGTACTCCAGCGCCTTGATGTTCATGGTCACACCGATGCGCTGGTAGTAGGCCTGCAGCATCGGCACCAGATCCATGTTGTAGGCGTTGCAGGAGCAGACGTGCAGGTCGAAGCTGAAACCGTTCGGATAACCGGCCTCGGCCAGCAGCTTCTTGGCCTCCTCCGGCTTGTACTCGAACAGCTCCTGGGCCTTCGGCGAGAGCTCCGACAGCGGCTGATAGTAGCCCTTCCACTCCGACGAGAACGGGTAGTTGAGCAGCTCGCCCTCGCCATTGAGCAGCGACTTGAGGATGGCCTTCTGGTCCACGGCCAGGTTCATGGCCCGGCGCACCCGCACGTCGTTGAACGGCTTGCGGTCGGTGCGCAGCGCGATGTAGGTGCCCTCGTTGGCCAGGTTGCGCTTGGTGATGACCTGCGGCGCCGCCTTCTTGATCTGGTCGATGAACTGCCAGCGGATCGCTTCGAGGATGTCCAGACGGCCGCTGGTGAAGGCCGCCACCGTCGCCGACTCGTCCTTGATGATGTTGTAGATCACCTTGTCGTTGAGCGGCAACTGGTATTCCTTGCCGTTGATGACTTCCTTATCCCAGTAGTTCTTGTTGGCGCTGTACACCACCTGCCGGCCCGGCTGCACCGCGGTCGGACGGTAAGGACCGGTGCCGGTGACGTTGCGCCAGTCGGCGCGCTTCTCGGCCGGCAGCGCGTGCCACTCCGGCGCCTGCAGACCGTCGTAGTAACCCCAGGTGCTCAGGTAGTCCCAGCTCGCGTCGAAGTTCTTGAGGTGGAACACGAGGGTGTGGTCATCCTTGGCTTCCCAGCGCTCGACGAAGCCCCAGTAGTCGGGAATCGCCTGCGGGCTGGCGCGCATGACCTCGTAGTTCTTCACGAAGTCCGAAGCCACCACCTCACGGCTGGCCATCACGCCCGGCACTTCCTGCCAGTACACACCCTTGCGCAGCTTGAACTCGATGCGCAGCGGGTTTTGCAGCACTTCGAAGCTCTCGGCCAGGCTGCCCTGCAGGATGTCGAACGGCAGGTAGTCGGCGGCGGTGAACGCCCAGTCGTTGGTGCCACGCGGGCCGCGGTTGAGATCACCGCGCAGCAGCGACTCCAGCTGCAGGTGGTCGTGGTTGGCCTTCCACGACCAGCGCTGGGTGTCCCAGCTCAGCGGATCGAGCGTGCGGTAGATGGTGCTGACGTTGATCGTGCCGCCCAGCTGCACGTCCTGGGCCGCGGCATCGGCTGCCGCAGCCAACGCCAACGCACCAGCGGCCGCCGCAGTCATCAGGCGCGGCTTCAACTTCGATTGGGACATGGCTCTCTTTCTCCTCCGAGGTAAAACATCCGGCGCCGAAGGCGCCGGATTCAAGCAACCGCGCGGATCAGTTGCGCGAGTTTCTTTTTGCTAGACCGCGGCGGCACTGCCCGCGACCGCCGGGTCGTAAAGGTGACAGGCCACGGAATGGCCGCCTCCCAGGTCGACCGTGACCGGCGCCCGCTGGCTGCATTCGGGGCGGGCGAACCGGCAACGCGGATGGAAGGGGCAGCCGGCTGGCGGATCCAGCGGGCTGGGCACTTCGCCCTGCAGCGCCGGATCCAGCGGCCGCTGCGCCGCCGGATCCGGATCCGGCACGGGAATGGCGGACAGCAGCGCCTGGGTATAGGGATGACGCGGATTCTCGTAGAGCTCCTCGCGCGGCGCGATCTCCACGATCCGCCCCAGGTACATCACCACGATCCGGTCGCAGATGTGGCGCACCACGGCCAGGTCATGGGCGATGAACAAATAGGTGAGGTTGAGCTGCTTCTGCAGATCCTCGAGCAGGTTGATCACCTGCGCCTGGATCGACACGTCCAGCGCCGACACCGACTCGTCGCAGACGATCAGCTCCGGATTGGCCGCCAGCGCCCGGGCGATGCCGATGCGCTGCCGCTGCCCGCCCGAGAACTCGTGCGGATAGCGCTCGGCCATGTTGGGATTGAGCCCCACCAGGTTCAGCAGCTCGTACACCCGCTCCCGGTACTCGGCCTTGCTGCGGGTGAGCTTATGCACCACCAGCGGCTCGCCGATGATGTCCAGCACCCGCATGCGCGGGTTGAGCGCGCCGAACGGGTCCTGATAGACCATTTGCATCTGCCGGCGCACGGCGCGCAGCTCGCGGCGGTTCATCGCCGTGATGTCCTGGCCGTTCAGCACCACCTTGCCGGAGGTCGGCTCCACCAGCCGCAGCACCGCCAGGCCGGTGGTGGACTTGCCGCAGCCGCTCTCGCCCACCAGGCCCAGGGTCTCGCCCCGGTTGACGTGGAAACTCACCCCATCGACCGCCTTGACCGTGCCACGCGGACGACGGCTCAGCAGCCCCCCGCCGAGCGGGAAATGCACCTTCAGGTCGGTGACCTGCAACAACACGTCAGACTGCTTCATCGATATCCACCCAACAGGCCTTCCAGTGCTCGGCCGACAACTGCGTCAGTTCCGGCGTTTCCTGGCGGCAACGCTCGGTCGCGAAACGGCAGCGCGGGCTGAAGGCGCAGCCGCGCGGCAACTTGGACAAATCGGGCGGCTGCCCGGGAATGGGCTTGAGCCGCGTGCCCGCCGGCTGGTTCAGGCGCGGCATCGACTCCATCAGTCCGATCGTGTACGGATGCTTGGGGCTGTTGAAGATTTCCTGCGCCGTGCCCCGCTCGACGATCCGCCCGGCGTACATGACGTTGATGCGATCGGCGTAGCGCGCCACCACCCCCAGGTCGTGGGTGATAAGGATCATCGAGGTGCCGCGGGTACGCGTGAGCTCCTTGAGCAGCTCGAGGATCTGCGCCTGCACGGTCACGTCCAACGCCGTGGTCGGCTCGTCGGCGATGATCAGCCGCGGCTCGCAGGCCAAGCCCATGGCGATCATGGCGCGCTGGCGCATGCCGCCGGAGAACTCGTGCGGATAGCAATCGAGACGCCGCTCCGGATCGGGGATGCGGACCTGCCGCAGCAGCTCCAGGCAACGCTCGCGGATGGCCTTCTTGCCCTGCACGCGCTTGTGCACGATCAGCGGCTCGGCGAGCTGCTGGCCGATGGTGAGCACCGGGTTCAGCGAGCTCATCGGCTCCTGGAAGATCATCGCGATCTCGTTGCCCCGCACCAGGCGGATTTCCTCTTCGCTCAGGCTCAGCAGGTCGCGTCCGGCGAACTCGATCTCGCCGTCGACGATCTCGCCCGGCGGGCTGGGAATCAGCCGCAGGATCGACATCGCCGTGATGCTCTTGCCCGAGCCCGACTCGCCGACGATCGCCACCGTCTCGCCGGGACGCACGTCGAAGTTCACGCCGTTGACGGCGTTGACCTCGCCGTGCTCCTGACGGAACACCGTCTTGAGCCCCCGCACCCGCAGCAGCGGCGCGGGCGCCGCCGTCGCCTCGGCGGCCGTGGTTTCTGCCTGTACGCTCGCCATAACTCACTTACCCCCCGCGCGCTTGCGTACCCGCGCCACATAGCGCCCGCCGCCGCCGCGCATGCGCGGATCGAGCAGATCGCGTAGCGCGTCGCCGAACATGTTGATGCCGAACACCGCCACGGTCAGCGCCAGGCCCGGGATGATGGCCAGCCACGGCGCCTGGAACATGTAGGAGCGGCCGTCCATGCTCAGCATGCCGCCCCAGCTCGGCGCGGGTGGCGGAATGCCCAGGCCCAGGAAGCTCAAGCCGGACTCGGCCAGGATCACCGCCGCCAGACGCGTGGTGTAGAGCACGATGATCGGCGGGATCACGTTGGGCAGGATGTGGTACCAGAGAATGCGCGGCGTCGACGCGCCGATGGCGCGCGCGGCGTGCACGTAGACGTTCTCCTTGGCCGCGAGCACGGCACCACGCACGATGCGCGAGCCGGCCACGCCGAACAGCAGGCCCAGCACCAGGATCACCTGCCAGGTGCCGGGGCCGAGCACCGACACCGCCACGATCAGGATGATCAGGTCCGGGAAGCACATCCAACCGTCGACGAAGCGCTGCACCGTCAGGTCGGTGCGGCCGCCGGCGTAGCCGCTGAGAATGCCGATCAGCGCGGAAATGACGATCGACAGCGTGGTGGCCGCGAAGGCCACGATGATCGACAGCCGCGCACCGTGGACGATGCGGGCGAAGACGTCACGGCCCAGCTGATCGGTGCCGAACCAGTAGGTCGCCGACGGCGGCTGCAGCCGATCGATGGGGTTGATGGCGTTGTAGCCCTCGGGGGCGATCACGTCGGCGAAGATGCCGGTGAGCAGCAGCAGCACGCAGATCAGGCCGCCGACCGCGCCCAGCGGACGCTCCCGCACCAGACGGATCATGAATTTGACGAAGCGCCCCCGTTGCTTCGGGGCGGGCTGTGCCTCAGGCACGGCCGCTACTCCGGGCGCTCCACCCGGCTGTATCGCTTGACTCATGGCGAAGAACTCCCGTAGAGCGGGTTAGCTGTCGTAACGGACTTTCGGGTCGAGGTAGCCGTAGCAGAGATCGACCAGCAGATTGACCAGCATGACCAGCAGCCCCGTGATCAGGAAGATGCCGGTAATGACCGGGTAATCGCGGTTGACCACCGCTTCCAGCAGCAGCTGACCCATGCCGGGCAGACGGAAGATCTGCTCGATGATCACCGTACCGCTGAACAGGATGGGCACCATGATGCCGACCAGGGTCACGACCGGGATCAGCGCGTTGCGCAGCCCGTGCCGCAGCACGATCACCCGCTCCTTCAAGCCCTTGGCCCAGGCGGTGCGGATGTAGTCCTGCCGCAGAACCTCCAGCATCATGGTGCGGGTCATGCGCATGATCACCGCCGACAGGGAGGCGCCGAGGATCAGCGCCGGGACGAAGAACACCTGCAAATTGGCGATGGGCGCTTCGAAGAAGGGTTGAATTTGATTGGGCGGCGACCAGCCCCACCAGATCGCCGGCAGGATCACCACCAACGTACCCAGCCAGAAGTTGGGGATCGCCAACGCGAGGATGGAGAAGCTACGGCCGATGTGGTCGCCGAGCGTCTCCTGGCGGATGGCCGAGTAGATGCCAGTAGGCACGCCGATCAGCAGCGCCAGCAGCAGCGCCAACACACCGAGCTCCAGCGTTACCGGCAGCCGGGTGGCCACTTCCTCGAGCACCGGGATGTTGCGCCACAGCGACGACCCGAAGTCGCCCCGCAGCACGTTACCCAGCCACTCGAAGTACTGGACGTACAACGGCCGATCCAGACCCAGCGCTTTCTCGAGTTGTGCCCGGTCCTCGATGGTACCGGAGGAGTGCGCGTTCTGACTGAGCATCAGATCGAGCACGTCGCCAGGCACCAACCGGACCACGCAGAACGCGATGACACTAGCGATCAGCAGCGTGGGAATCAGCGCCAACAATCGGCGCAAAAAATAAAACATCATCGGTGAAGCGCCTTAGTAGTTATTACCGGCCCAGCATCCACCCGACCGGCTCTCCTCATCGTTATCGACGCCGGAATATGCTCCGGCTCTCCGAGCAACCGTCTCGCGCTGCGCACGACGTGGTGCAGCGGCGCATCCCCGGATGGCGGCCGTCGGCTCTTTTGAAGCCCGGCCGCCATGCCATGCTGACGTTTGTCAGCTTAGGGACGAGAGCACTCTAGTCGAACTTGCTCAGCCTGCAAAGCACTTTTTTATAGAATATTATGCTGCGCCGCACCAATCCCTGTTCCGATCAGGGGTTGTGCGCCAGGCTCGCTCACCAAAGGGGCTGCGCCGGCAGCCCCCTGCGACCGATCAGTAGCCCATCTTCTTCTTCAGCGCCTGGTCGATCCAGATGCGGGCGTAGATCGAGTTCGGCTTCATCGCGCCGTTGCGGATCTCGCCGTGATAGTTCTTCACCCACGGCCACCAGGCGCTGTAGTAGTTCTGCGTCGGCAGCCACACGTGCGGGACGACGTCCTCGATGATGTAGCGGTTGAGCGCACGCAGCATCTCGTCACGCTTGGCCTTGTCCGGTTCGGCGATCGCCTGGGCCAGGTCCGCGTCGAACTTCGCGTCGGACAGCATCGAGGCGTTCCAGGTCTGATCGGTCTGGAAGCTCTTGCGCAGCACCGCCACCGGCGTACCCGAGGAGTTGCTGAGCAGGTAGCCGTCGGCCATGTCCTTGTGCCGCATCATGGAACGGTAGGCGGCATACTCCAGCGCCTTGATGTTCATGGTCACACCGATGCGCTGGTAGTAGGCCTGCAGCATCGGCACCAGGTCCATGTGGTACGGATTGCAGGAGCAGACCTGCAGGTCGAAGCTGAAACCGTTCGGATAACCGGCCTCGGCCAGCAGCTTCTTGGCCTCCTCCGGCTTGTACTCGAACAGCTCCTGGGCCTTCGGCGAGAGCTCCGACAGCGGCTGATAGTAGCCCTTCCACTCCGACGAGAACGGGTAGTTGAGCAGCTCGCCCTCGCCATTGAGCAGCGACTTGAGGATGGCCTTCTGGTCCACGGCCAGGTTCATGGCCCGGCGCACCCGCACGTCGTTGAACGGCTTGCGGTCGGTGCGCAGCGCGATGTAGGTGCCCTCGTTGGCCAGGTTGCGCTTGGTGATGACCTGCGGCGCCGCCTTCTTGATCTGGTCGATGAACTGCCAGCGGATCGCTTCGAGGATGTCCAGACGGCCGCTGGTGAAGGCCGCCACCGTCGCCGACTCGTCCTTGATGATGTTGTAGATCACCTTGTCGTTGAGCGGCAACTGGTATTCCTTGCCGTTGATGACTTCCTTGTCCCAGTAGTTCTTGTTGGCGGTATACACCACCAAGCGGCCGGGCTGGACGTCGGTGGGGCGATACGGACCGGTGCCGGTGACGTTGCGCCAGTCGGCGCGCTTCTCGGCCGGCAGCGCATGCCACTCCGGCGCCGCCACGCCGTCGTAGAAGCCCCAGGTCAGCCGATAATCCCAACTGGCGTGATAGTGCTTGAGGTAAATGACCAGGGTATGGTCATCCTTGGCTTCCCAGCGCTCGACGAAATCCCAGAAGTCCGGCGTGGCGTGGGGGCTGGCATGCATCGCCTTGAAATTGCTGACGATGTCCGAAGCCACCAGCTCACGGCTGGCCATCACGCCCGGCACTTCCTGCCAGTACACGCCCTTGCGCAGCTTGAACTCGATGCGCAGCGGGTCCTGCAGCACTTCGAAGCTCTCGGCCAGGCTGCCCTGCAGGATCTCGTAGGGCAGGTAGTCGGCGGCGGTGAATGCCCACTCGTTGGTCCCGCGCGGGCCGCGGTTGAGATCACCGCGCAGCAGCGACTCCAGCTGCAGGTGGTCGTGGTTGGCCTTCCACGACCAGCGCTCGGTGTCCCAGCTCAGCGGATCGAGCGTGCGGTAGATGGTGCTGACGTTGATCGTGCCGCCCAGCTGCACGTCCTGTGCAAACGCCGGCATGGCCGAACCCAGACCCAGAGCGATAGCGGCCGCACCCGACAGCACCGCTCGGCGCTTGATTCCCGCTTTCGGCATCGTTCTCTTCCTCCCCCTTGTCGTTGTCGTTATCGCGCCCGTCCCTGGTGCGGACCGACCGCACCAGGGCTTGGCGTTTTCTAATACGGTCTGACTCGTGTCGGCGCCCTCTTGACGCCCGAAAGACCGCGCTCCCCCTGGCCCTGTTGGCCGAGCCATTAAGGGAGTCCTAATAAAACCACTTTAATAAGAAATCCTCCCGCTGCAACCCCTTACGGCGCCGTCGCCATTTCGCAGAATGGAAATGGCGGACGCTTCCAAGTCCTTGGGGCCAAAGGCGCGCCGCCTCGGAGCCACCGGCGCGGCCGGCCGTTTGCGTCGCGCGGCCCGCTTTCGAGCGATAACGGGCCCTATCGCTAAGCAAAGACGGCAAAGCGGACTTGGTCAAATGGATTGCGGTCTTTGGCGGGGTAGACCAGCGCTCGCCGGAATGTCCGCATTTCGGAATATCGGTAGATAAAACTTTATGCGGCCGAACGCGCCGCCTTAGGGGTAGCGCGGCGATCGGCGACGCTCACCGGCCTTCGGCGGCGCCCTTGCGCCCGCGCCAGAGCCGTGCCAGCGTGCTCACGACCAGCAGCACCAGCGTACCGGCCAGCACGCCGACCGCCATGCTCAGCAACGCCGTCGCCACGGCCCCCGCGGCCGGCAGTCCCGCCAGCGTCCGCGCCACGGCATGCTCCAGCCCGGCGGCGACCGGCAGGCCATGCACCAGGATGCCGCCGCCGACCAGGAACATGGCCGCGGTGCCGAGCACCGACAGCGCTTTCATCAGATAAGGGGCGGCACGCAGGATGGCGCGGCCGAACAGCGGCCGCAGCCGACCCTGGCGCTGGCTCAGGTAGAGGCCGGCGTCGTCGAGCTTGACGATCGCCGCCACCAGCCCGTATACGCCCGCCGTCATCAGAGCGGCGACCGCGGCCAGCACCGCCACCCGCTCGCCGAACGACGCCGACGCCACGGTACCCAGCGCAATGACGATGATCTCGGCCGAAAGAATGAAGTCGGTACGAATAGCGCCTTTGATCTTGTCCCGTTCCAGCGCCACCAGGTCCACCTGCGGATCGGCCAGCGCCGCCGCCAGCTCGCGCTGATGGGCGTTTTCCTCCCCGGACCGATGCAGCAGCTTGTGCGCCAGCTTCTCGACGCCTTCGTAGCAAAGGAACAGCCCGCCCAGCATCAGCAGCGGAGTCACCAGCCAGGGCGCCAGCGCGCTGATCGCCAGCGCCAGCGGCACCAGGATCAGCTTGTTGACGGCCGAGCCCTTGGCCACCGCCCAAACCACTGGCAGCTCGCGCTCGGCGCGCACGCCGGCCACCTGCTGGGCGTTGAGCGCCAGGTCGTCGCCCAGTACGCCCGCGGTCTTCTTGGCGGCGACCTTGGTCATGACCGAGATGTCGTCGAGGACGGTGGCGATGTCGTCGAGCAACGCGAGAAGACTGCTGCCTGCCACGCGCGAAACCCTTGTGCCGGAATCGAATACACCAACGGTAGCAACAACCGGGCGCGGATGCAGCGGCCAACGGTTTAACTCGTAGCGGCAGCTCTATACCATTCAGCGATGATGCCAACGCCCCCGACGCCAACCTCGGTTCTGGTCACCGCTCGCCGGCTGCTGTCGTTCTCGCGTCGGGTACTGAGCGCTTTCTTCAACAACCACGGCATCCTGCTCGCCGGCGGCGTCGGCTACAACGTGCTGCTGTCGACGGTGCCGCTGCTGGCGCTGCTGACCGTGGCGCTCACCCACATCGTCGACGAGCGCGAGCTGCTGGCGGTCATGGCGGTGCAGACCCAGCACCTGGCGCCGGCTCACGCCGAGCTGCTGCTCGACGCGGTGCGAACCTTCCTGGACTCGCGCGACCTCATCGGCATCATCGGCATCCCTACCCTGCTGTTCTGCAGCTCCTTCGCCTTCCGTATGCTGGAGGAGTCGATCGCCATCATCTTCCACCAGCCGGACAATCCGCCGCGGCGCAGTTTCTGGGTGTCGGCGGTGCTGCCCTTCGCCTTCATGCTGGTGCTGGGCGCCGGACTGCTGGTGCTGACCGTGGTGGCGAGCGCGGTGGCGGCGCTGCTGGAGGAGGACCGATTCGTCCTCTACATGCTGAGCTTTATCGGCATATTTCTGCTGTTCAGCGCCATTTACAAGGTTCTGCCGATCGTTCACGTCGCCACCCACCGAGCGCTGATCGGCGGGCTGGTGGCCGCCACCCTGTGGGAAGCGGTGCGGCTAGGACTGATGTACTACTTCGGCAGCATCTCGTTCGTGAACGCCATCTACGGTTCGCTGGCGACCATCATCGTCCTGCTGGTCAGCCTGGAGATCGGCGCCATCATCCTGCTGCTCGGCGCGCAGGTCATCGCCGAGCTGGAGCGCAGCGCCCGTCTCGGCCTGCCGTGGTACATCGCCGCCGAAGACCGCGCCCCGGCGCGCCGCAAAACCGACTGGTCCTGACCGGCCGCCGCTGCCTGCAGTAAACCAAGCCTTGCGGAACCGGCTCTGTAGGTGCGCTTCGCGGTTGGTTTGCCCCCCTCTCCAGGGACGGTCGTACGCACACATCTACCGAGCGTGACCGGCTAGCGGCGGATGCGGGGCCACTGTGCCACCACCGGACCTAGGCACGGCGATCACCCCTGCGTCCTCTCCCCCCTCGCAGGGGAGAGCATAGCGAGAGGGCCGCCAGGGAGAGGGGTCAACAAAATCGCGAAGCACCGCATATTGACTGACAAAGCGCGGGACGTGTGAGGCACCGGGGGGCTTGTATACCTGAATGCCCGCTTCCGCGGGCATGACGATGCCAGCCAGGCGCTGGATGTCGGCCCCCGCTTTCGCGAGGAAACTTTCCGCCGGCACGACGATTCCGCCCCCATCAGACAATGGTGTACCTACGAAAGCCCGCGAAGGGGAACCAGCCTGCCATGTCCCCATCGAGGCCCCCGCGGCGCGCCGGGCAACCGAGGCGGAGTCAAGAAACCGACCCCAGGTCGAGCGAAGGATCGTCCACCCGGGCCAGGCGCCGGGCCAGCCGTGCGCGGCGCGCGCGGGCGGCGGGGGTGTCGGCGAGCCGTTCGGCATAGGCCAGAGCGGTGGCCCAGTCGCGCCGCACGTGCTCGTGATACTTGGCCAGCTCCTCGATCGACCGCTGACAGCCTTGCCGCGCCAGGATCTGCCACAGTTCGACGGCCTCCTCCCAGCGGCCGGCCCGCTTCAGCTCGGCGGCCAGCTGCAGGCAACCGCGCCGGTCTAGCCGCTCGCGGCAGTCCAGCAGCGTCTCCAGCGCCGACCGCCGCTCGCCCAGCCGCGCCCAGATCGCCGCCGCGCCGGCCGGATCGGCGCCATAGTCGAGCGGATTGCGCACGGCCCTGGCCAGCGCCGGCGGCAGCACCAGCATCGACAGCAGGTCGATCGCGTTGTGTTCGACCACCCGATGCAAGGCATGACCCGGCACCCCGGCGAGAAAATCCCGCCAGGCCTGAGGCGCCTCCGCGCCCGGCAGGTCGTCGCGCCGCTGCAGGCCGAGCAGGCGCCGCTCGACCGTGCTCAAGCGGCAATCGGGCCAGCTGCGCATGAACAGCCACCGCACGCTGTGCAGCAGGTCGAAGTGCTCGGGCTCGGCCAGGGTCGCGCCGTGCAGGCGCTGACGGTCGCGCAGCAGCGGCAGGTCGAAGGCCTTGCCGTTATAGCTGACGATCAGCTCGGCCTCGGCCAGCGCGCGGCGCACCTCCGCCAGCATGGCGGCCTCGCCGGCGAAGGCAGTGATCAGCCACTGGCGCAGGCGCACGTGCTCGCCCTCGAAGCTCGCCATGCCCACCATGAAGGCCGTGGTGCCGGTGCCACCGGCCAGGCCGGTGGTTTCGGTGTCCACGTAGGCGGCTCGCTCGGGCAGCTCCACCAGCGGCGCCGCCGGCTCGCGGCCGAACGCCAGGGTCCAACGGCCGTGGGCGGTGTGCAGCGGCAGGCACCGCTCGATGCGGATCAGGTGATGGTCGATCAGCTGCCCGCCCAGACGCTCGGCCAGCCGCTCGGGACTCTCGCGCCCACTCGCTCGGCTCGCCGAGGGCGCGGCGGCACGTCCGCCGAGACGCTCCAGCCGGGCGCGCAGATCCGACGCGGGTGTCAGCGGCGGCGCGGGGGCCGCGCCCGCCTGCCGGCGCAAGGCATCGAGGCGGTCCTTAAGCGACATGGCCGCCGAACTGCTCCAGCACGGTCAGCGCCGCGGCCTTGGGCGAGAACCCGCGCTGTTCGTCCGAGGCCAGGATCGGCCCGATGCAGGCCGGGCAGCCGTACTTGCAGCCACAGTCGCGGATCAGGCGTGCGGCGCCTTCGATCACCCGCGTGCGCTGGTCGTACAGCGGCGCCGACAACCCCACCCCGCCCGGGTAGTTGTCGTAGAGGAACACCGCCGGCCGGAAGCGGCTCTCGCCCTCCGGGTCGCGCTCGCTGCCGTCGGCCGCGCGCAGCTGGCCGCGGCCGTTGACGCCGACCGTGGCGAACCAGGTGCCGTCGCCGTCACCGACCGCCCGGCCTAGGTCGCGCGGCTCGGACATCACGATCAGCGCCGCCACGTGGTGCATGGCGTAGGCCGCGCCCAGGAATCCGTCCAGCGCCTGCTGGCGGCTGGCGAAGCACTCGTCCAGCACCGCCGGCGCCAGCTGCCACCACACCGCGGTGGTGTGCATCTCTTGATCCGGCAAGTTGATGTTGCCGTAGCCGACGTTCTCGTGGGTGTAGTAGCGGATCTTCTTGTAGCCGGGGATGCGCCGCACCAGGTGCACCTCGCCGCGCGTCACTTCGCTGCGCGCGCTGTGGTCGCGCTCGAAGTCGTCGAGGATCTTCAGCCGCGTGTAGTCGATGGCGTCGGTGTAGTAATCGGCCTGGGGCTGGGTGACGAAGGCCTTGCGCCCCACCCAGTCCAGCTTCTCCACCTGGTACGGCTGGGCCTGCACCATGTAGATGGCGCCTTCGTACAGGGTCTCGGCGGCGCTGCTGTAGTCCACCTCGGCGATCACGCGCTTGCCGCCACCGGTGATATCGACCACCACGAAATTGCCCTCGGCCACCGAGCGCAGGCTCACGCTCTGCGCCGGGTAGCTGTCCGCGGTCCAGTGCCAGGTGTCGCCCTCGCGGTGCAGCACGCCGTGCTCCTGCAGGTAATCCAGCAGCTCCTCCAGGTTTTCCTTGCCGAAGCGCTCGCCGCGGCGGAACGGCAGCTCGAAGGCGGCGCAGCGCACGTGATCGAGCAGGATCAGCAGCTGATCCGGGTCGATGCGGGCCTGCTCGGGCGAGGCGCCGAGGAAGAACTCGGGGTTGCGCACCACATACTGATCCAGCGGCTGACTGGAGGCCACCAGCACGCCCAGGCTGGGCCGGTTGCGCCGCCCCGCCCTTCCCAGCCGCTGCCAAGTGGCGGCGATGGTGCCGGGGTAGCCGTTGAGCACGCACACGTCCAGGCCGCCGATGTCCACGCCCAGCTCCAGCGCCGAGGTGGAAATCACGCAGTCGATGTCGCCGGTGCGCAGCGCCTTTTCGGTGCGGCGCCGCTCGGTGGGCAGGTAGCCGCCGCGGTAGGCCGCCACCCGGGCCGGCTTGCGCGGGTCGGCGTCGAACACGTCCTTGAGGTACTTGGTGAGCACCTCCACCATCAGCCGCGTCTGGGCGAAGACGATGGTCTTGAGCCCGGCGCGCACCGCCAGACGGGCGATGCGCGTGCTCTGCGAGCGCGCCGAGGCGCGGATGCCCAGGTCGGCGTTGATCACCGGTGGGTTCCAGAGCAGCAGGTATTTCTCGCCGCTGGGCGCGCCGGACTCGGTGATGGCCTCGACCGGCTCGCCGATCAACGCCTCGGCCAGCTCCCGCGGGTTGGCGATGGTCGCCGAGGCCAGAATGAACACCGGATCCGAGCCGTAGAAGCGGCACACCCGCCGAAGGCGGCGGATGACGTTGGCGACGTGCGAGCCGAACACGCCGCGGTAGGTATGCATCTCGTCGATCACCACGAAGCGCAGGCTCTCGAAGAACTGCGCCCACTTGGTGTGGTGCGGCAGCACGCCCTGGTGCAGCATGTCGGGGTTGGAGACCACGATGTCGCCGCGGGTGCGGACCGCCTTGCGGGCATCGCCGGGCGTGTCGCCGTCGAAGGTGAAAGCCCGTATCCCCAGCTCGCCGGCCTCGTTGAGCTCCATCAGCTCGGCCACTTGGTCCTGCGACAGCGCCTTCGTAGGGAACAGGTACAGCGCCTTGGCGCCGGCGCGCAGCGCGGCGTCGAGCACCGGCAGGTTGTAGCAGAGGGTCTTGCCGGAGGCGGTGGGCGTGACCACCACCGTGTGCCGGCCGCGGCGCACGTTGTCCCAGGCTTGGCGCTGGTGGCTATAGAGCCGCTCGATGCCGCGCGTGCGCAGGGCGCGCGCCAGGCGCGGCTCCAGCTCGGACGGCAGCTCGGCGTAGACGGCCGGCCGCGCCGGCATCACCAGCTCGCCGGTGATGCGGCCGCGGTATTTCTTGATCAGCCGCTGCGCCAGCCGGCGCACCGTCTGCCCCGCCTCCGGCTGGAAGTCGGCCGCCAGCTCTGTCACGCTTGTTCTCCGCCCGTTCTCTGCATGGAGCAGATCCTAAATCAGAGAACAAAAGGAGAACAATAAAGCATGTCGTCGCTCACCGCCCGCCAGAAGCAGATTGTCGAACACCTCAAGGAACACGCCGCCGCCGGCCACGCCCCGTCCCTGCGCCAGCTCTGCGCCGAACTGGGGCTGCGCTCGCCCGGTTCGCTGCACAAGCACATCCGCGCCCTGACGGTGGCCGGCCTGGTGGAACGGGCCCCTGGGCGCGGCATCCGCCTCACCGCCGCCGCCCTGCACGACCCCGACACTCTGCCCCTGCTCGGCCGCATCGCCGCCGGCCGCCCGATCGAGGCCATCGGCGACCAGCGCCGCATCCACGTGCCGCCCGAGTTGCGTGGCAAGGGCGATTGCTACGTGCTGGAGGTGCGCGGCGACTCGATGATCGAGGAAGGCATCCTCGACGGCGACTGGGTGGTGGTAGAGCACCGCGACCACGCCCGTAACGGCGAGCTGGTGGTGGCCCTGATCGACGACGCCGAGGCCACCCTCAAGCGCATCGAGCAACGTCCCGGCGCGGTGATCCTGCACGCCGCCAACCCGGCCTATCCGCCGCTGCGCTACGAGCCCCGGCGAGTGCGCGTCCAAGGTGTGGTGGTCGGTCAGATGCGGCGCTACTGATCGACCGTCGCTCCATCTCCGGATAACTCTCCCGCCGTTTCCAACGACGGCAACCTCGATATCTTCGCGCTTCGCATTTTTTTATATTTTATTTATTGTCTAGCTATCTATTGGCTGGCTATCCCCAGCGGGTACCGAGCGCAACGACAACGACGCATGGCGGGCCGCACCGCCGCTCCAAACAACGCCCTCGACGGACCACCGCTCCTATGAACCAACGCGTAACCGCTCCCGAACCCGGCAGCGTTGCCACCCGGGCGAGCGAACCGGCCGTGCCTGCCATACCCCGGCTGCGTCTCGGTCGGCTGCACGCCCTGCTGCTGATCGTCCTCCTGTCGCTGCTCGGCTGCGGCTGGTGGCTGTACCAGCAATTCACCCACGTCTACGTCACCGACGCCCGCGTCGCGGCGGACATGATCACCTTGAGCAGCCGGGTGCCGGGCTGGGTGGTGGCGATCGAGGCGATCGAAGGCGAGCCGATGCGCCGCGGCGCGCTGCTGGTGCGCATCGACGACCGCGAGAGCCGCCTGCAACTGCACGAGCTGGACGCCCGCCTCGCTAGGCTGCTCAGCCGGCGCCGGGAGCTGGAGGCGCGCATCGCCATGACCGACCTGCGCAGCCAAAGCCTGATACTGGCCCGCCAGGCCGCGGTCCGCGCCGCCCAGACCGCCCTGGTGGCGGCGCAAGCCCAGGAGGAGCTGGCTCGCGCCGAGCAGATCCGGGCAGAAGCGCTGTCCCACAGCGGCGCCGTGGCCCGCGCCGAGCTCGATAAGAATCGCACCGCGCTGGAAACCGCCCGCCAGCAGGTGTTCAGCGCCCAGGCGCAGCTCGAGAACGCCCGCGCCGCGCTGGCCCAAGCCGAAGCCGAGCGCCACGAGCTGACCGTGCTGGAGCGCCAGCTCGCCGCCCTGGAGCCAGAGGAAGAGGAGCTGCGCGCGCAGCGCCAGCGCGCCCAGCTCGATCTGGACGACCGCACCATCGTCATGCCGTTCGACGGCGTGGTCGACCGGGTGTTCGTCGACGTCGGCGAGTACGTCACGCCCGGACAGCGGCTGCTGATGGTGCACGACCCGGCGCGGATCCGGATCGAAGCGAACGTCAAGGAAACCGAGATCCGCCACTTCCACCCGGGCAAGACCGTGACCGTGACGGTCGACGCTCTGCCCGGCCGCCGCTTCGAGGGCACGGTGGAGCGGGTCGGCCAAGCCGCGACCAGCGAGTTCGCCCTGCTGCCCAACCCCAACCCGAGCGGCAACTTCACCAAGATCACCCAGCGGCTGCCGGTACGGATCGCCATCCCCCAGGAGGATGGCCAGCTCAAGCCGGGCATGATGGTGGAAGTGGAGGCGCGCATCCGTGGCTGACAGCCAGGGGCCTGCCACCATCGAGAGCCTGTTCGCCCGCTACGGGCCGAACTACCGCTGGCTGGTGACGATCACGGCGATCATGGGCACGGTCGCCACCGTGCTGACGGCGACCATCGTCAATGTCGCCCTGCCCGACATCATGGGCACCTTCGGCATGAGCCAGGACCAGGTGCAGCTGCTCTCCACCGCCTTCCTCGCGGCGATGACCGGCACCATGCTGCTCAACGCCTGGCTGGTGGACAGCTTCGGGCAGCGCGCCACCTTCACGGCGACGCTGGCGGTGTTCATCGCCGCGTCGCTGCTGGGCGGCGTGGCGCCGAACGACAGCCTGCTGGTGCTGGCGCGGATACTCCAGGGCGGCGCCTCCGGCATCCTGCAGCCGCTGGCCATGCAGGTCGTCTATCAGGTGTTCCCGCCGGAGAAACGCGGTATGGCCATGGGCATCTACGGCTTCGGCGTGGTACTGGCGCCGGCGGTGGGGCCGGCGCTGGGCGGGATGATGGTCGACAACTTCAGCTGGCGCTACGTGTTCTTCCTGGCCGTGCCGTTCTGCGCGGTCGGCCTGCTGCTGGGCCTGCTGTTCATGCCCGGCCGCGCCGGCTCGGAACCGATCCGCCGCTTCGACTGGGCGGGCTTCGGCCTGCTGTCGCTGGCGCTGGTGACGCTGCTCGACGGCCTGTCGCACGGGCAGCGCGACGGCTGGCAGTCCCACCGCGTCCTGGTGGATTTCGTCCTGGCGGCGGCCACCGGCATCGGCTTCATCGCCTGGGAGCTCCGCACCCCCACCCCGCTGCTCAATCCGCGGCTGTTCACCAACCGCGTCTTCGCCAGCGCCTCGCTGGTATCGCTGATCTTCGGCGCCGGGCTGTTCGGCTCCACGTACCTGATTCCGCTGTTCGTGCAGACCATCCAGGGCTACACGCCGACCAACTCGGGGCTGCTGCTGATCCCGGCCGGCCTGATGCTGGCGCTGACCTTTCCCGTCGCCGGCCGACTGACTGACCTGGCGCCGGCCTACGCCATCACCGTCGTCGGACTGCTACTGTTCGCCGTGTCATCCTTCCTCATGACCCGCGCGGACATCGACACCCCGTTCTGGCATCTGGTCTGGTGGATCGTCATCGGCCGCATCGGCCTCGCCCTGGTCATTCCCGCGGTCAGCGCCGGGGCGCTCAAAGCCCTGCCGCTCACCCTGCTCAGCCAGGGCTCCGGCGCCATCAGCTTCATGCGCCAGTTCGGCGGCGCGCTCGGCGTCAACCTGCTGTCGATCGCGCTGGAGCGCCGCACGCAGTTCTACGTGGACACCTTCGCCAGCGCCCAGCACGCCGGCAATGGCGCCACCCTCGACCTGCTGCAGCGCATCGGCGCGGTGCTGAGCCAGTCCGACCTGCCGACGACGCTGCTGGAGGCCGGCGCCCTGCACTACGTCGGGCAGATGGTCTACGTTCAGGGCAATACTCTGGGCTACCGGGACAGCCACTTCATCGTCGGCGCCTTCTTCATGGCGGCGCTGCTCCCGGCGCTGCTGATGCGCCAGCGCCGACACGCGTCCGCCGCCTGAGCGAGCGGCCGCGTGCCCAAATTTAGTGCGGCTTCGTGCTCCATCCCTGCGCAACCGGGAATGGACGCGAGCCGCCGAACATCGGCGCCGAATCCATAGACATCAAGCGATGTTTTTGATCCACGACATTGTGAGACGCGGCCCGACGCGCTATTTTTGTCGCGCTTTTTTTTGGAGCACGGTGCGCACCGTGTTGGTGCGACACAGTCCGCTGGTTAATCCAACTATGGGCCCGACGGTCACGCCGCGGCGTAGGGCGTCGAGCACGGAGACTCTAATGCAAGACATGCTTGAAGGGGCGCTAAGCCACTTGGAGGATGCCGCCCGGCATACCACAGTCCATCCGGAGGTTCTCGAGAAACTCCGCTACCCGAAAGAAGTCCTGACAGCGCGACTCATGATCCGGATGGACGATGGTTCCCGTCGCTCGTTCCTGGCATGGCGCTGTCGCTATGACGACACCCGTGGACCGACCAAGGGTGGCATCCGCTTCCATCCCCAGTCTTCCATGGAGGAGGTCATCACCCTGGCGTTCTGGATGACCTTCAAGTGCGCGGTCACCGGCCTGCCTTACGGCGGCGGCAAGGGCGCGATCCAGGTGAACCCGCACGAGCTTTCCAAGGGCGAACTCGAGCGCCTGTCGCGCGCCTATGTGCAGGCGTTCGCCAGCATGATCGGCCCCGAGCGCGACATCCCGGCGCCGGACGTCTACACCAACTCCATGATCATGGGCTGGATGTCCGACGAGTACAGCTCGCTGGTGGGCCACCCCTGCCCCGCCGTGATCACCGGCAAGCCCATTCCTCTGGGTGGCTCGCTGGGCCGCGAAGACGCGACCGCGCGCGGCGGTTTCTACGTGCTGAACCATCTGGAGCAGGAGCTGAACCTGAGCAACGGTCAGCGCCGCGCGGTGATCCAGGGCTATGGCAACGCCGGCTCGCACATCGCCCACTTCCTGCATGAGGCCGGCTGGCGCATCGTCGGCGTGTCCGACTCCCGCGGCGCGGTGTTCTCGCCCGAAGGCTTCGACCCGGTCGCGCTGAGCCGCGTCAAGCACGAGACCGGCAGCGTGGTGAACATCGCCAACGGCACCAACGCTCAGGTCATCAGCCAGGACGATCTGCTGGCGCTGGAGTGCGAGCTGCTGGTGCCGTCCGCGCTGGAGGATCAGATCCACGCCGGCAATGCCGCCAACGTGCGCGCCAAGGTGATCCTGGAGCTGGCCAACGGCCCCACCACGGCGGAAGCCGACCGCATCCTCGAGGAGAAGGGCGTGATCGTGGTGCCCGACATCCTGGCCAACGCCGGCGGCGTCACCGTGTCCTACTTCGAGTGGGTGCAGAACCGCCAGGGCTACTACTGGACGCTCGAGGAAGTGCACAGCCGGCTCAAGACCATCATGGAGCGGGAAGGCCGCAAGGTCTGGAGCATCGCCCAGAGCAAAGGCATCTCGCTGCGCACCGCGGCCTACGTGCACGCGCTCGATCGCCTTTCCAGCGCCATCGAAGCGCACGGCACGCAAGCCTACTTCGCGCGTTGAGCACGCGCCCGGGAATGGCCCCAAGGGCCGTTCCCGGCCGTTTCTCCCCCGCCGCGCCGACACGCCGCGGCGGGCCATGAAAAAGGCCCACGCCGTCGGTGACGGCGTGGGCCTTTCGACTCTCGGCCGATCCTGGCCTTAAGCCCGCACCCGCAGGCGACGCCGGCGCAAGTCCACGCCGACCAGCGCCAGCAGCGCCGAGCCGAACAGCCAGACCGCCGCCGGCAACGGCACCACCGCGCCGCCGATGGCGGTGATGGTGGCCTGCACGGTATGCCACTTGCCCAGGGCCACGCCTTTCAGATCGTGGAACAGCACCGAGAAAGTCCCCGCGCTGGTGCTGAACTGCAAGGGCTGGTCGCTCCACTGGAGACTGCCGACGGTCAGGAAGCCGAACAACGACGCCGCCCAGCCTTCCCCTTCGCCGACGACGTCGATATCCGGCGACAGCAGGTCGAGGGTGGCCTGGAACCCCGCCACACCACCGCACACCACGACGCAAGGCTTGAAGTAGATATCGAAGAAATCGATCGTCCGGCTCTCGCCCGGCGCCAGCGAGAACGTCGTGCCGGCAAGCGCGGGGTTGATGCGCGTCTTGACGCTACCGTTCCAGAATCCGTCTTCGACCACGACGCGCGAACCGTCGCCGACGACGAAGTTGATGCTCGCCGCCTGCGCGCCGCCGCCGAGCAGCAGCACGCTCAGCCCCAACAACAACGAAGCCAGGTATTTTCTCATCAGCCATCCTCCAGCCGTATCCGCTGAGGGTCCGGCGCGACAGCAAGGTTCGCGACGGCATTCAGCAGCGCACAGTGTTCCACTATGCTGTTGGACCGGCGATGGCCCGTTAGGACTAATCGAAGCCGGCGCCCCGACCGGGGCGGCCTCATCCGGCGCGCGCGACGCCGTTCACATGGGACGGCCGGGGCGATGGTGGTTGCCGCGGGAACGGGACAGCATCCACGTCCCCGCCAGCAACGCACCGCCAGCCAGCAGCATCGGCGCCTTGGGCATCATCTGGATGACGCTGCCGCCGATCTCGCTGCCGTGCTCGCGCACCAGCTCGGCGCGCCGCCGCGTCATCCGCCGCCCCACCTCGCCGAGCCGCTCGGGGGAGAGCAACCGGTCGGCGTCGTACAGCAGCGTGGTCTCCTCGTCGGCCACGTGGTGGATGACATCGCGCATCAGCGCCATGAACATCTGATCGTAGGCCGGATCGCCCGGCTCCAGCTCGCGCAACCGCGCGATCAGGCGGCGCATCTCGTCGTGCTCGGGCACGCTCTTGGCCACCACCTCGGGGTCGATGCCGGCCTCCACCAAGGCCGGATAGAAGATCTCCTCCTCCAGCTGGGCATGGATCTCCAGCGCGGCGCAGACATTGCGCACCAGCCCTTCCTTGGTGGACGGACTGGTATCCGGCTTGTAGCGGCGGAACAGGGTGATGACGTGCGTGTGGTCGAACCGGATCTGGCCGGTGGCGATGTTCCTCATGCCGGATTCTCCAAGTATCAGATGTCTCTGATATTGGGACGCGGCTACCCGGAACAACGGTTCACGGCCGGATCGTCGGGGAAACGCCGCTCATCCGGCCAGGAACCGGGCATACAACAGCCATAGCCCGAAGCTAGTGCTGGGCACGGCCGCCAGCAGGCTCAAGGCCGAGCGGCGGCGATAGCGCGCGGCCAGTTCGCGCTGGTCACGGCAAGCGATCAGGTAAGGCAGGCGGCCGCTGGAGGGCTTGCCGATCCGGTTCAGCGGCGGTGGCAGCGGCTCCGCGGCCACCTCGCGCTCGACGTGCTCGCGCACCCGCTCCCACTCGTGCTGATCGATCTCACCGTCGCGGTTGACATCGAACACGGCGAGCAATCGCCGCCGATCCCGCTTCCACTGCCGCAGCCGCTCCCGCACGCGCTGCGCGGGATCGACCCGCTCCGTGGAGAAATGGCCCAGCACATAGACCGGGTCGCCGACATGCAAGCGCTCTTCCGTATAGCGATAACGCGCGCCAAGCATGAGCGCCGCGCTGCGCGACCGCTGCGGCGGACGGGGACTGTTGCCGTACCAGACATCCCTGACGGCGGGGATGATCTCGGCGCCGGCCGGATCGACCCGGCAACGTCCGGTGCCGTCGTCGAGCTCGAATGGTTGGGTACTGCCCCCGGACTCGATCCGACGCCAGCGCCCGCCGTTACCGCTGCGCTCGAAGCGAGCGACCTCGTAGCGGTGCCAAACGCAGGCCTCGCCGGTCAACGGCGCCGACAACGGCGGCTGGACGATCGGCTGGCAGCGACCGACCAGTTCCACATACCCCTGCGCCGCCGAGCGAATTCTCGAGGTCGGGGTGTCTTCGATGACGCGGGCGCGGCCAAGGTTGCGGAAAAAGGCGAGCGTGCCGGCGCCGCCCACCACCAGCGCCGCCCCCAGCCACGCCAGATAATGCCCCGGCGGCAGCGCCTGGACGAGTGCGGCGTCGAGCATGGCGTCAGCCGGCGAACAGCGACTTCACATCGACGTCGGCCGTCTCGGCGGCGGAGAACTGCAGCAGTTCGGCGGGCTTGAACCCGAACCGGCGCGCCAGCAGCACGTCCGGGAACTGCTCGATGCGGGTGTTGTGCTGATTGACCGCTTCGTTGTAGAGCTCGCGCCGGTCGGCGATGGCATCCTCCAGGCTGGAGATGCGCGCTTGCAGCTGGCGAAAGGCCTCGCTGGCCTTCAGCTCGGGGTAGTTCTCGGCCAGCGCGAACAACCGGCTCAAGCCCTGGCGAATCTCGGTTTCCGAACGGCCGACGCCGCCGACGTCGCCGCGCTCATGGGCGCTGACGGCCAGCGCCCGCGCCTGGACGATGCGCTGCAACGCCTCCTGCTCGTAGCTCATGTACTGCCGGCAGGTCTCGACCAGCTTGGGCAGCTCGCTATTGCGCTGCTTCAGCAGCACGCCGATGTTCGACCAGGCCTGGCCAATCCTGTGCTTGAGTGCGACCAGATTGTTGTAGAGGAGGACGGCGTAGCCGAACACCAGCGCCAACACCACCAGCACCACGATTGCCGTGATCACCGCCACCTCCCGATTCGGCGTTGCCGCCCGTGAACTTGCCCGCGCTGCATCCGGGCGCACGCCTCCGCCTCTCCGTCGCTACGGGGCGGCGATACGGAATCCGGACCGGCCCTCAGGCCTGGCCGGTCAACAACAGGCGCAGACCGTAGCACCCTTCCTCAATATCGGCGCGGCGGCCGCTGATCATCTCGCTGTAAGCGCAGCCTTCGTTGATGCGGATGACCAGATTGGCGAGCCGTTCGGTATCGAGATCCGGCCGCAGATGACCGGCCGCCACCTGCTCGTCGAACAGCTTCTTCCAGACCGCGACGATGCGCTCGTGATAGACGGTCGCGTCGGTGGTGAGCACCCGCAGGGCGTATTCCGGATCCTGGCGGAGGAAGCGCTTCAGCGGCTCGAAGTTGACCGCCACTTCGGCGATCCGCCGATACACGTCCACGATGTAATCGATGCCGGTCCCCTCGGCCTCCTTGACCGCGTAGTCGAAGGTCTGCGCGTACATCGACCACAGGATCTCGCCGAGCAGCAGCTCCTTGTTCCCGACCCAGCGAAACAAAGTCGCGCGGCTGACGCCGACTTCGTCGGCCAGCGCCACCAGGTTCAGACGCCGTCCGCTGAGCCACCAATCACGAGCGACCCGAAACACGTCCAACGGGGTCGTCCTAGTCTCGCCCTGTTCCTCCGCAAGCACCATGGAGAGACGGGTATGCCGTCTTGCCACCTGGAGTCTCCTTTTTCAGCTTCTGTCTTATCCGAGCAGAATATCGATATTCATCCGCATATAGTAACCAGCCGAGCAACGGTTTGTCCTAACCTTAGAGCGTTGCCATATGGCCGTATGCGGGATTTCCCGTAGGAAACGTAAGTGTAACTGCTGCGCAAGCAGCGGAGTGTAGTCATCGCCGGCGGTTGCTACTTTAGAAATCCGTCTCAGGCGTCCACGGAGAACCGCACCATGAGCGTATCGGCAAGCGCAGCGCCGGCCGCGGTCGGCGACGATCCGCGCTGGATCGCGGTGGCCACCCGCGACCCGACGGCCGACGGCCGCTTCTACTACGCCGCCGGGCGCTCCGGCGTGTACTGCCGGCCCTCCTGCGGCGCCCGTGCGCCGCGCCCGGATCACATCCGCTTCTTCGCCTCCCGTGAGGAAGCCGAGCGCGCCGGCCTGCGCCCCTGCGGGCGCTGCCGGCCGGACCGGCCGACCGCCGCGGAGCGGAACGCGGCGGCGGTGGCCCAGGCCTGCCGGCTGCTGGAAACGACCGAGGACATGCCGCGCCTGGAGGCGCTGGCCGCGGCGGCGGGCATGAGCCCCTACCATTTCCACCGGGTGTTTCGCCGGCTCACCGGCCTGACGCCGCGCGCCTACGCCCTCGCCCAGCGCGAGCGGCGGCTGCGCGAGGCGCTGGCGCGCGGCGAAGCGGTGACGGACGCGATCTTCGAGGCCGGCTACGGTTCCAGCAGCCGCTTCTACGAGCGCGCCGACCGGGTGCTCGGCATGACGCCGCGCCGCTTCCGCGCCGGCGGCGCCGGCGCCGAGATCCGCTTCGCGGTCGGGGAGTGCTCGCTGGGCGCGATCCTGGTCGCGCAGAGCGAACGCGGCGTCTGCGCCATCTTCCTCGGCGACGATCCGGACGCGCTGGTGCGCGAGCTGCAGGACCGCTTCCCGCGCGCGCACCTGGTGGGCGGCGACGCGGAGTTCGAGCGGCTGGTGGCGACGGTGGTGGGCTTCGTCGAGGCACCGAGGATCGGCCTCGATCTACCGCTGGACATCCGCGGCACGGCGTTCCAGCGCCGGGTCTGGCAGGCGCTGCAGGAAATTCCGCCCGGCACCACCGTCAGCTACGCCGAGCTGGCCCGCCGGATCGGTCACCCCGGCGCGGTGCGCGCCGTAGCCCGCGCCTGCGCCGCCAATACCCTGGCGGTGGCGATTCCTTGCCACCGCGTGGTGCGCACCGACGGCAGCCTGTCCGGCTATCGCTGGGGCGTCGAGCGCAAGCGCGCGCTGCTGGACAAAGAGGCCAAGTCTTGACCGTTCCGCCGCCATGAACCTGGATCTGTTCGGCACGGAAGAGCGCCGCTGGAGCGAGCCGCTCTGCCCCGGCGCGGTGGTGCTGCGGCGCTTCGCGCTGCGCGAGGACGCTACCCTGCTGGCGGCGATCGACGCTGTCGCCGCGCAGGCGCCGTTCCGGCACATGATCACGCCCGGCGGCTTTCGCATGTCGGTGGCCATGACCAACTGCGGCCGCCTCGGCTGGGTCAGCGACCGGCGCGGCTACCGCTACGCCACGCTCGACCCGGACAGCGACCGCCCATGGCCGGCCATGCCGGAGCCGCTGCGGCGCCTCGGGCGAGAAGCGGCGGCCAGCGCCGGCTTCCCCGACTTCGAGCCCGATGCCTGCCTGATCAACCGCTACCAGCCGGGCGCGCGCATGTCGCTGCACCAGGATCGCAACGAACGCGACTTCACGCAGCCCATCGTGTCGATCTCGCTCGGCCTGCCAGCCGTGTTCCTGTTCGGCGGCCCGCAACGCAGCGACCGACCGCTGCGCGTTCCCCTGGAACACGGCGACGTGGTGGTCTGGGGAGGCCCGGCGCGTCTGCGCTACCACGGCGTGGCACCGCTCAAGGACGGCCTCCACCCGCTCACAGGCCCTTGCCGCATCAACCTGACGCTGCGCGTCGCCGGCTGAAGGCGCGCTTCACGCCGCCGCCAGCGGCAACCGCCCCGCCACCAGGAACGCTTCGAGCGGAAAGTCGTAGACCTCTCGATCGCTGTCCTTGAGGAACTGCACCCGGTCGGCGCCAGTCCGGCACAACCAGCGTTCCATGCGGGTCGGCCGCTGGCTGGCCAGGGCGCGCGGCGTGAACAGCGCCACGTTGAGACCGTGCTCCCGATCGCGCGCCGACACGTACTCGAACGCCTCCACGCCGGCGGCCCGCATCGCCGACCCTAGCGCCTGCGTGGCGCGATAGTCGCTGGGGTCGATCAGCTGCGCGCGGTAGGCGTCGAACGGCGGCAGCTGCAAGCGCAGCCCGCGCTCAGTGCGGTAGCGGGCGGTGAACGACGTGTGCTGACTGGTGATGGGGTTCGGCGGCGGCGAGGCCATGCCGAACCAGAACAGGAAGCGGTAGAAGGCGGCCTCGGCCAGCATCGACCGCTGCCCGAGCGCGCCGTAGAACAGGCTCGGCTCGAAGCGCCGACCGAAGCGCGAGCCGTGCGGCAGCGGCGGATAGCGAAACGGCGTGCTCAGCAGATAGTGGCGGGCGGTGCTGGGAGCCGGCAGCGGCGGCTTGCTGGCTTCCAGCATTTCCTCCAGCGCGGCCTGCTCCTCCAGGCTATCGACGATTTCGGACGTGGCGATCCGCTCCTGGCTCTCCACCATGCGCCAGAAGGTGCCGCCGATGCGGCAGATATGCCGCTCGCCGTCGCAGGCAGCCCAGATCGCCGACACGGCGGCCTCAGTTCTTGCCGCGAATCGCGTCCAGATACCGCACCACCTCGGCCAGCCCCTGCACGGTTTTCACCTGCTGGGCCGGCACGCCGCCGGTGTGAAGGTTCTCGGTGCGCATCCAGTGCCGCATCTGTTCGATATCGCCCCCGACCAGCGCGTACAGGCTGCGATAGCAGCGGATCAGCAACAGCGCCAACTCCCCGGCCTTGCTGTCCGGATCGAGGCGGCCGCGGGCCAAGGTGGAGCGGTCGCGGCCGACGACCTCGGCCAACTCGGTCTGGGACAGACCGAGCTGGCGGCCGGCGTTGAGGAAAGCTTTCTTCAACACCTCGGCGCGATCGGGCTGCCGGGACGCCGCCAGGTTCATCGGGAGGACTCCCTTGCATGTTGCATATGCAACACCATATGACCTCAACGCGGCATTTGCAACAGCACCCACCGGCGCTAGCCGGTCACCGCCGGCCGGTAGCCGAGCAGCCACTGCCGGAACGCCGCCTCCGGCATGGGCCTGGAGAACAGGTAGCCCTGCCCCACCGCGCAATTGGCCTGCGCCAGCCAAAGCCGCTGCTGCTCATACTCGATGCCTTCCGCCACCACCGACATGTTCAGGGCGCGAGCCAGCTCCAGCACGGAACGGACGATGGAGGCCTGGCGGTGATCGGACGGGATGCCCGCGATGAAACTCCGATCCAGCTTGAGGTAATCGACGTTCATATGCTGCAGGTAGCTGAGCGAGGAAAAGCCGGTGCCGAAGTCGTCCAGCGCCACCGCCAGCCCCAGCTCGCGGATGCCGCGCAGGATGCGGCCCACCGAGGTCGGGTTGCTCATGAAGGTACTCTCGGTGATCTCCACGTGCAGCTGCTCCGGCGCCACCTGGTGGCGGCTGAGCGCCTCGGCGAGCCGCTCGGGCAACTTGCCGGTGCCGAACTGCTGCATCGACACGTTGACCGCCACGTGCAGCGGTGCCACCTCGTTGAGCCGCGCCACGGCCGCGGCGGCCTGATCGATCACCCAATCACCGATCGGCACGATCAGCCCCGAGCTCTCGGCCACCGGTATGAATTGCGACGGCGTCACCCAACCGAGCTGATGGCTGTGCCAGCGCAGCAGGGCCTCGGCGCCGACCACCCGGCCACTGCGCAGATGGATCTTCGGCTGGAAGAACAGCTCCAGCTCGTTGCGCTCGAGCGCGCGCGACAGCTCCAGCCGCAGCGACAGACTGCCGCGCGCCTGATCGCGCAACGACGAGCGATACCAGCGGTAGCAGCTGCCGGTCTCGGCCTTGGCCGCGCGCATCGCCAGGATCGCCCCTTCGATGATGTCGCTCGGATCCATGCCGATGCCGGCCGAGCGCGTCACCCCGATGCTCACCGCGAGCGTGATCGACGTATCCTCCAGCTGGATCGGCACGCTCAGGCGCTGCAGCAGCAGCTCGGGAAAAGCGGCGGCGTCGTGCTCGTTGAGCTCCTCGGGGCTGAGCACCAGGAACTCGTCGGCCGACACCCGCCCGACCAGCTCGCGGCTGCCAGCGACCTCCGCCAGGCGATCGGCCACCGCCCGCAGCACGAAATCGCCGGCATACATACCGAACGCGTCGTTGATGCCGGTGAAGCCGTCGATATTGACGCAGGCCAGCGTGACCAACGCGCCGCGGCTCAGGCGCTCGCGCAGCGTCTGGGTGAAGCCGGCGTAGCTCATGGTCTCGGTGAGCGAGTCGTAGGTCTCGCCCAGGCGGATACGCGCCTCGGCATGGCGTAGCCGCTCGCGCTCCCGCACCAGCTCGGCCTGGGCCTGCTCCAGCGATTCGCGGGTCAGCAGATCGGCGATGTGGGCCCGATAGTGGCGGAAGCCGGCGTGGATCAGCGCCCCCACCGCGCACACTCCCAACACCGCGGCCATGGTCTCGACCGGACCCTGCGCTTCCCAGAACAGCCGCGCGACCACCGGCGCGCCGGTCAGCACGGCGCCGACGGCGAACAGCGGCGCGGCGTGGCCGAGCTGGTTCAGCGTGATGGAGATGACGCTCATCAGCAGAGCGCCCACGGTCAGCGACGGCCAGAACTCCCCGGGCGGAGGCATGAGCCAGATCGCCGCTCCCCAGCCGGCGGAAACCAACAGATGGACCGCCGCGTAGCCACGGAAGCAGACCGCGGCCACGCCGGCGCCGAGCCGACGGTACAACATGCCGTTCAGCCCCTGCAGCGCGTAGCAGGCCAGCATCAGGGCCAGCCACGCCAGCAGCGCCGGCTTGTGGCCGTCCCCCCAGTGCAGCCATGCCAGCACGACCGCGGCCAGCGACGCCAAGGCGTGGAAGCCTCGCATCGAATCGAACAGCATGGCGATCAGTGACGTCCGCAGATGCGGGTCGCGGCTTATGAGCATTCTTCTTCTTTATCCGCCCCTTACCGCTAGCCTAGCCCGTTCCACCGACGGAGACCAATACGTCCCGACCATCGGCACGCAGCGCTCGACGACCGACGCCACGGTGTACACTCCAGCAGATCGCAATCGACCGGCCGCGAGCGCCGCACCGGGCCGGCCATGAGCAGCAGGCAGACCACATAAGGAAAGAGAGCGTCGATGCCGCTACGCTGGATAGTTCTCGGCGTCGCCACGATCCTGGCGCTGGCCATCGCGGTCCGTGTCCTGTACGCCCCCGCGTCGGAGGAGGTCTACGTCGTCACGGAAGCGCCGCTGCAACAAACGGTGGTCGCCACCGGCCGCGTGGAAGGCCCGGCGCGGATCGAGATCGGCAGCACCGTACTGGGCACGGTGGCGCGGGTGCTGGTCGACGAGGGCGACCGCGTCGAGGCCGGCCAAGCGCTGATCGAGCTGCGCGCCGACCAGCAGCAGGCGGCGCTGGCGCGGGCGCAGGCCGCCGAGGCGCAGGCACGGGCGCGGCTGCGGCAGCTGGAACAGGTCGACCTGCCGGCCGCGCGCGAGACGCTGATCCAGGCGCGGCTGCGCGCCGCCCAGGCCGAGCGCGACTGGGAGCGTACCCGGCAGCTGGCCGAGGAAGGCTTCCAGAGCCGCGCCGAACTGGAAGCGCGGCGCGAGGCGCTGGACATCGCCCGCAGCGCGCTGCGTAACGCGCAGCTGCAGCTGGCCGGGCTGGAAGCGGACGGCGCCGTGCGGCAGCGGCTGCAAACCGAGCTGGCGCAGGCCGAGGCCGCGCTGCGCGAAGCCCGCGCCCAGCTGGACGACACCCGCTTGCTCGCGCCGACCGCCGGCACCATCATCCGCCGCGCGGTCGAGCCCGGCGACGTGGTCTCCGCCGGCAAGGCACTGCTGGTGCTGTCCCAGGCCGGTCCCACCAAGCTGGTGGTGCAGCTGGACGAGCGCCACCTGGCGCGGGTCGCGCTCGATCAGCCGGCACTGGCCTCGGCCGACGCCTTCCCCGAGCAACGCTTCGCCGCCCGGGTGAGCCGCATCGGCCCGGCGGTGGACGCCGCGCGCGGCACCGTGGAGGTGGAACTAGCCGTGCCCGAGCCGCCGCCCTACCTGCGCGATGACATGACGGTATCGGTCGACATCGTCACCGCCCGCCGCGAACGGGCGCTGCTGGTACCGCCGGCGGCGCTGCGCCGCGACGGCGACCGGCCGTGGCTACTGGTGGAGCGCGGCGGCGAGCGCGTGCGCCAGCCGGTGACCCTAGGGCTGCAGGGCGAGTCCGGCATCGAGATCCTGCAGGGCGTGCAGGCCGGCGAGCGGGTGATCCTGCCGCCGCCGGGCGAACGCGCCCAGGGTATGCCGAGCCAGATGTGGGGAGGCGGCTGATGCCGTTCGCCTGTCTGGTGGCGGTGCGTTTCCTGCGCGAGGGCCGGTTCCAGACCGTGCTGATCGCCGGCGGCATCGCCATCGGCGTGGCGGTGATCGTGTTCATCACCGCGCTGATCGGCGGCCTGCAGGCCAGCACCATCGAGCGCACCCTGGGCACCCAGCCGCACATCGTGGTGCGGCCCCCGAAGGAGCTCGCCCGGCCGCTGCGCGACGACGGCGCGGCGGTCACCCTGCCCAACGTGCAGCCCCGCGCCCAACGGCTGCGCAGCATCGACCAGTGGCAGACCCTGCAGGCCGAGCTCGCCGCCCATCCGGGCGTCGCCGCCCTTTCGCCGCTGGTGTCCGGCCCGGGCCTGGCAGTGCGCGGCGAGGCCAACGAATCGATCGCCCTGCTCGGCATCGAGCCGGAGCGTTATCTGCGCATCGTCGACGTCGCCGCCAAGCTGGTCGCCGGCCGCTTCCGCGTCTCCGCCACGGAGGCGGTGATCGGCGTCGAGCTGGCCGACGACCTGGGCGCCCGGGTCGGCGACAAGATCCGCATCGAGACCGCCGGCGGTCGCTCGGAAACCTTCACTGTGGCCGGCATCTTCGACCTGGGCTCGCGCGACCTGAACCAGCGCTACGTCTATATCGGCCTGCGCAGCGCCCAGACCCTGCTCGACCTGGTGGGCGGCGTGTCGCAGATCGACCTGAAGGTGAAGGAGATCTTCAGCGCCGAAGCCATCGCCCGCGACATCGCCGCTGCCACCAGCCTGACCGCGGACAGCTGGATGACCACCAACGCGCAGCTGCTCACCGCGCTGCGCGCGCAAAGCATCTCCACCGGCATCATCCGCTTCTTCGTCGCACTGTCGGTAGCGTTCGGCATCGCCAGCGTGCTGGTGGTGTCGGTGGTGCAGCGGGCGCGCGACATCGGCATCCTGCGCGCCATGGGCACGCCTCGGCGGCGGGTGATGGCGGTGTTCCTGATCCAGGGCGGCCTGCTGGGGCTGATCGGCTCGTCGCTGGGCGTCGCCGCCGGCGCCGGGCTGGCGCTGCTGTTCATGCGCGTCACCGGCGGGCGCCTGTTCACCCTGGAGATGGAGCCGTCGCTGTTCCTCGGCGCCACCGCCTTGGCCACCCTCACCGGCCTGGCCGCCGCCACCGCGCCGGCGCTGCGCGCCGCGCGCCTCGACCCCGTGACGGTGATCCGTGGCTGAGCCCCTGCTGCAGCTGGAAGCGGTGCGCAAGCGCTACGGCCAGGGCGAGCTGGCCACCGAGGTGCTGCACGGCATCGACCTGCGCCTCGACCACGGTGAGTTCGCCGCCCTGATCGGCCCCAGCGGCTCCGGCAAGAGCACGCTGCTCAACCTCATCGGCCTGCTCGACCGCCCCAGCGCCGGGCGCATTCTCATCCAGGGCCGCGACACGGCCGCCCTCGACGAGGCGGCGCTGACCGCCCTGCGCGGCCGCATCCTGGGCTTCGTGTTCCAGTTCCACTATCTGATCGACGCCTTCAGCGCTGAGGAGAACGTGATGATGCCGCTCATGGCCGCGCGCGGCCGGCCGACGCCGGACATGCGCCGCACCGCGGCCGAGCTGCTGGCGGCGGTAGGGCTCGCCGGGCTGGAGAAGCGCCCGGCCAACAAGCTCTCCGGCGGCCAGCAGCAGCGCGTCGCCATCGCCCGCGCCCTGGCCGCCAACCCGCCGCTGGTGCTGGCCGACGAGCCCACCGGCAACCTGGACACCGCCTCGGCCGACGAGGTGTTCGCCCTGCTGCGCCGCTTCAACGCCGAGCGCGGCACCGCCTTCCTGGTCGTCACCCACGACCCGCGCCTGGCGGCACGCTGCGACCGTATCATCCGCCTGGTGGATGGACGGATCGTCGAGGATCGGCGGGTGAACCAGGGCTCATGAGCCCTATCCCATCCAGCGGCTCGGTCTTGGCGCCCCGGCACCGAGCCTCGATGGCGCCGCCAGCCTGCAACGGATAGCCCGATCCGGGCAGAACTCATGAGCGGCTGTTACGGGTCAAGGAGCGCCGCGAGCCGGACAACGTGTTCCGCCTGAATCACAACATCCGGCCGCTTGACGATCTGGCCGGCGCGTACCGGCAAGAGGCCTGGCCCGCGGCGCAGCCGCTCCCGCGACAAAACCAGCCAGCCGGCGGAGGCGACACCGCCGCCCCCACCGTTCCGCTAGTCAGCGGCGCGCGGCGGATCCGTCGTCGTCCTCTCCGGCTGCCGCCGCAGCGCGGCCTCCAGCAGACGAATCACGCCGGCATAGTCGGCCTCCGGCCGGTTGCCCTGCGCCGCCAAGGCCAGATCCAACGCCGTCCGGCCGTGTTCGTCCGTCACAGTCGGGTCGGCGCCGTACGCGAGCAGCAGCCGGACCGGTTCCGGATCGGCGTTCATAGCCACCGCGTGCAGCGCGGTCAGGCCCATGCCGCTCAGCCGCTCGGCGCTGTTGATATCGACACCGCGCGCTAGGAAGAGCCGCAAGATACGCTCCGCTTCCCGACGATCGGGGAACATCGCCGCATACCGTGCGCCCGCCTCGGCGTTCAACGCCCGCGCCTCGTTCTCCGTAGGATGGAACGCGAACAGAGCTTGCCGCGACACCCAGCGCAACCAGGCCGGCGACGCGCCCGGATCCATCCACACCAGCAGCCGCAGCGGCGGCGCCGTGTAAAAGTGGTAAGTCAAACCGCCGGCCGCCACTACGCCGAGCAGCACCGCGACGCCAAGCAACCAGCGCAACAGCCGCTTTATCTGCATGACGTCATACCCAAACGAAATCGGCCGGCCCTTTGGTCACCGCTAGTGGCGCGCCATTTCCTGAAGAAAAAGCCAACCCGCTTATCAATAGATCCAGGCGATGTTTCTGCTTCAGCGCGATACCCAGACGCACCGTCCCGTATATCTTGGCGTCGCGAAGATCATCTTCGGTCGCACATTTCCACCAATGTTTGACATATCTTCGCAACAGTTTCTTGACAAGCGTCTGAATACTTGTCCCTGGCTTGCGCCGCATGAGCGTATCAACCAGGATGTCAAGGAAGCCCATCGCGCAGGACGCGTCGACTGCTACACAATCAGCAACCCTTGGGCATAGCGGCGGACGTCGTTTGTGATTGCCAAACGGTCAATGGCGACCGATTCATGCGGCCAGAAGAAACACAAAATACCCTTGGTTTCTTTTTCATCAAAAACCAGGTCTGCATCCTGCAAATTTAGCAATGACAGCGTAACGCCGGTGATTTGTTAATACAGCCGTCCCTCGGCTGAGACCGGCAATTATAGATACAGATTCCCGTTCGCGCAGTTACCGGAAAGCGATCGGCAGCCTAGCGTAAACCGAAGCGAAACGGCTCCCCTCGCCTTGCCGCCCGCTCACACCGGTGGCGCTTCGCTCAAGGTCCAGTAGGCGTCGATGGTGCGCATCACTTCGACGAACTGGCGGTAATCCACCGGTTTCTTCATGTAGCCGGCGATCCCCAGGTCGAAGCTCTGGCACTTGTCCTGCTCCTCGGCGGAGGTGGTGAGCACGATCACCGGGATGCGCTTGAGGATCGGCAGCTTCTTGAGCGCCTGCAGGAATTCGATGCCGTTCATGATCGGCATGTTCAGATCGAGCAGGATCAGGCAGGGCCGCTCGCTGGCCGGATCCTGCAGATAGGCGAGCGCCGCCTCGCCGTGCACGCAGTGCACCAGCGGGTTGGTGACGTTGAGTTCCTTGAGCGCCCGCCGAACGGTCATGGCGTCGACCTGGTCGTCCTCGACCAGCAGGATGGGGCTGTTGATTCTGCGCATTCAGGCTCCGTCGCTAGCCTTGACCAGGCTCTTGGGCAAAGAGAAATAGAAGGTACTGCCCTCGCCCGGCGTAGATTCCACCCACACGCGGCCACCGTACATTTCCACAATCTTCTTCACCAGCGCCAGGCCGATGCCGGTGCTTTCGTGGTGATCGCGCGGCTGCAGGGTCTGGAACAGCTGGAAGATCCGCTCCCAGTGCCGCGGCTCGATGCCGGGGCCGTTGTCGCGGACGTGGAAGATCCACTCGGCATCGCGCTCGTCGGCCCCGATTTCGATACGGCCCTCGGACTTGTCGTTGTAGCGGATGGCGTTGCTGATCAGATTCTGGAACAGCTGCTGGATGCGCGTGCGCTCCGCCACCACGGTCGGCAGCGGCCCCACCTCGACCTGGATGTGCGGCGGCGGCGCCAGCAGGTCCACGACCTCGGCCAGCATCGGGTTGAGCGGCACCTCCACATGCTCCTCCTTGATCCGCCCGACACGGGAGTACTGCAGAATGCCGTCGATGAGCTGGTCCATGCGCCGCACCCGGCCGATGAGCAGGCGCATCTGTTCCTTGCCGTCCTCGTCGAACTTGTCGGCGTAGTCGTGCGAGATCCAGTCGGCGAGCGAAGCGATCGCCCGCAGCGGCGCCTTGAGATCGTGCGAGGCGATATAGGCGAAATTCTTCAGCTCCTCGTTGGCCGCCTCCAGCTCGCGCAGCAGCTGCGCCTGGCGCTGCTCGGCCTGCTTGCGCTCGCTGATGTCGCGGATCAACCCCGAGTAGCGCCGCTGCTCGCCTTCGCCGAATTCGGCCACCGCCAGCTCGATGGGGAACACGCTGCCGTCCTTGCGCAGCCCCAGCGCCTCGCGGCCGATGCCGATGATGCGGCGCTCGCCGGTGCGGTGATAGCGCTCCATGTAGGCGTCGTGCTCATCCTGATAGGGACTGGGCATGAGCACAGAGACGTTCTTGCCGATCACCTCGTCGGCCTTGTAGCCGAAGATGCGCTCGGCGGCGCGGTTGAAACGCTCGATGACGCCGCGGCGGTTCACCACCACGATGGCGTCCACCGCGGTATCGACGATGGCCTGCAGCTGAGCGCGGTTGCGCGCCAGCTCGGCCAGCGCCGAGCGCCGCCGGGACATTTCCCGCAGCACCAGGGTCATCAGGGTCAGCAGCACCACCATGACCAAGGCCAGCGCCGCGAAGAAGTTGAGCATCACCAGCTCGCCCTGGCGCCGGGCCAGCTCGCCGTCGCGCTCCAGCAGGCGGCCCCAGTCGCGAGTGACCTCCGCCACCGCTCGCTCCAGCGCCTTCATCTCGCTCAGCCCGACGCCCTCGGCCAGCAACGCGCGGGCCGCCTCCGGGCCGTGCGCCAGGCGCGCGTTCAGCAGCCGCTGCAAGGCGGAAAAGCAGGCGCCCACCAGCCGCTCGATCCGCGCCGCGGATTCGGCCAGCACAGGATCGCCCGCCGCCGCCGTGCGCAGCCGCTCCAGATCGTCCATGGCCTGTTGCGCCGCCGCGGCGGCACCGTCCAGGTACTGGTCCTCGCCGGTCACCAGATAACCGCGCTGCGCCGATTCGGCCTGGTACACCGCCGCCGACAGGTGCTGCAGCGGCATCAGCAGCTCGCCGCTGCGCGTGCCCAACGCCGACAGCTCGACCAAGCGGCTGGTGGAGAAATAGGAAACGACGCCGACGCTCGCCAGCAATACCAGCACACCGGCGAAACCCAGCAGAATGACCCGTTCCGGGGACAGCTTGCGCAAGTGGCGATTCCTCGATGTCGCCGAACGTCTACCGCTCGGGCGGATTGCTCAGGTACGGCTTGAGCCGGCGCATGATGTCGAGATAGCCGAGCATGCCCGAGGGCTTGAGCCAATAATCGTTGGCGCCCAGCTCCCGCGCCCGCCGCTTGTCTTCCTCGTCGTCGGAGCCGGTGAGGATCACCACCGGCACCTCCTTGAGCAGCGGATCGGCGCGCACCGCCGCCAGCACTTCGTGGCCGCTCATATCCGGCAAGCTGAGGTCGAGCAGCACCACATTCGGCCGCTTGTAGCGCGAGCAATGGTGACGCAGCAGCTCCAGCGCTTGCTTGCCCGTCTCGGTGCCGACGATCTGCAGCGGGATGGCGGCGGTGCGCTCCAAAGCCATGCGCGACAGGTAGGAATCGGCGGGATTGTCCTCGATCAGGAAAATCGTGGACGTATCGGCGAAATGGCTTTGTTGCTTGGTGACCATGATGCCCGTGGAGCAAGAGGCGCGTCCCGGCTGGCGCGCGAAGCGAGGTAAAGGCCTTGACGAAACCTCAAAGCGACGCCCTTTCCGGCATGGCCCTGGCGCAAGCGCGCCAGGAGGGCGGCAAAGCTCGATATGGTAATGCAAGCGCGCGTCGGCGCCAGTGACAAACCACCACGCTCACCGTCCGTAGAACCCCGGCTCCCCTTCCGGTCGGGTCTTGAAGCGCCGATGCACCCACAGATATTGCGCCGGCGCGCGGCGGATGGCCTGCTCGAAGGCCTCATTGATGCGCGTGGCGTCGGCCACCGCATCGCCGCTGGGGTAGTCGGCGAACGGCTCGCCGAAGGTGAGCTCGTAACAACCGTCCTCGGCGATCCGGTAGAACAGCGGCATCACCGCGGCGTTGCCCATCTGCGCCAGACGCGGCACCGCCGCCACCGTGGCGGCCGGGATACCGAAGAACGGCGCGAACACGCTGTGGCGGCGGCCATAGTCCTGGTCCGGCAGGTAGAACACCACCCGCCCGGCCTTGAGTTGGCGCACCAGCCCCCGCACGTCATGGCGGGGAATGGCGCCGCCGGCGCGGCGGGTGCGCCAGCGCTGGGTGAGGTACTCGACCACCGGGTTCTCGTGCGGACGGTAGACGGCGTCGAACGACAGGATCTGCGACAGGAAGCGGCCGGCCATCTCCAGGCAGGTGAAGTGGCCACACAGCAGCAGCACACCGCGCCCGCCGGCGCGGGCCTGCTCCAGGCGCTCCAGGCCGATCACCCGGCAGCGTCCGGCCAGCGCGGCGTCCGACGCCCACCAGCCGAGCGCGACCTCGACCATGCCGCGGCCGGTGTAGCGGAAATTCTCCCTGGCCAGCGCCTCGCGCTGGGCCGGATCGAGTTCGGGGAAGCACAAGCGCAGGTTGGTCTGCACGATGCGGCGGCGGCGACGGGCCAGCGGGTACAGCAGCGTCCCGAGCGCCGCGCCGAGTCGGGTGGCGATCGGCAGCGGCAGCGCGGCCACCAGCCGCAGCGCGCCCATGCCCAGCCAGGACAGCCAGTAGCGCGGGTGCAGCAAACGGATGACGGATTGTTCCGCCGTCGAAGCAGAATCGCTCATTGTCACTATCTCTAGGGTTGGTGCCTGATGTCGACGCTCGCCCGAGCCGCCGGCGCCTCGGACTCTAGGACGACCTGATCTCCGGATCAACCTCGGCAGCCGCCGCGATGAGACCCAAGCCAGGAATAACGATCACGGCCAGCCGTTTCGACCCGCTCGACGCGCTGAAACTGCTGGCCCTCGCGGCCATGACCGTGGACCACGTCAACGCCGCGTTGCTGGCCCGCGCCAGCGAAAGCATGACGCTGATCGGCCGGATCGCCTTTCCTGTGTTCGTTTTCGCCGCCGCCGCCGGCGCCCTGCGCACCCACGCCCCGCGTCGCTACCTGAGCCGGTTGCTGCTGTGCGCGCTAATCTCGCAGCCACCGTTCTGGCTGACCCTGGCCATCGACGGCTGGCACCTGAACACCGTGTTCACCCTGCTGCTGGGCGTGGCCGCGGTGCTGGCCTGGCGCATGGATCGCCCCTGGCTGGCGCCGCTCGCGCTGCTGCCGGCGCTGATCTGCGATTACGGCTGGGCCGGCGCGGCGGCGGTGCCGGCGGCGGCCTTGCTGCTCGGCAACGACTGGCGCTGGCGCCTGCTCGGCGGCTGTGCGCTGACGGCGCTGAGCCCGCTGCTGTGGCTCACCCCGGCGCATCTGATCGTGGGGCTGGCCACCTGCGGCGCCATGCTGCTGGCGCTGAGCCGTGCCGGCCCGCCGCCGTCCCCGAGTCCCCGCTACGGCTTCTACGTCTATTACCCCTTGCATTTGGCGGTGCTGGCACTGATCAAATATCTGTAAGCGGCGTCCGGCCCGACATT
>Ga0207747_1000255_pt1 | contig 66783 bp, 67 predicted proteins | sample HigsolmetaGSP11D_FD_184839 | JGI IMG/M metagenome (GOLD analysis project Ga0207747, IMG submission 184839) | High solid enriched microbial communities from the Joint BioEnergy Institute, USA - SP1-1-D (SPAdes) | ecosystem: Engineered > Bioreactor > SSF (Solid state fermentation) > Aerobic >...
CCTTATTTTTTATTGAAAAAATGAAGAACAGCTCATGAATTTTCATTCCAAAATTTCATGAGCTGTTTCCATTTTAGAGGGGGTTTTGTCCCAGCCTCTTTATTATGTTCCACACAATAATAAAAAACCTAGCAACGAAAGTCACTAGGATTCCATGATTAGAGAACTTTCTTATTTTGTTTTTGTTGTTCTAGACAGTCAGGGCAAGTTCCGTAAACTTCAAGGCGGTGAGAATTTACTTTGTATCCGGTAACATGAGATGCGAATTGTTCAACTTCTTTTAATGCTGGATAATGGAAATCCGTAATTTTTCCGCAGCATTCACAAATCATATGATAGTGGTCATTTGTGACGAAATCAAAACGGCTTGCTGCATCGCCGTAAGTTAACTCTTTCACTAAACCAGCTTCGCGGAATACGCGCAAGTTATTATATACAGTCGCAACACTCATGTTTGGAAATTTACCTTCTAGGGATTTATATATCTCATCGGCAGTTGGATGCGTCATCGAATTAATTAAATATTCTAGTATAGCATGACGTTGTGGAGTAATTCTTACGCCCGTTGCCTTTAACGTGTCTAGAGCATTTTTTAACTGCAGTTCAGACATCGTCATGCACCTCTTTTCAATAATTCTTAACTTATAATTGTTATAAATAGTGTAACTGAATATTTAAGTAACGTCAACTTTTTAACTCATTCTAATCAGATGCAATAATACAATTTTCTCAAAAATTAGTCCTATATTCTATATATTAACCGTAAAAAATTCTTCGATATGTAAATTGTACTATTTTTAATACCCTTTTAAAATATCCATTTTATTTTCAAGATCTCGGTCTCCATTCATCCATTTTCTTAGACTCGGTTTAAAGATTTCAAAACTGCGCTCTAAATATCTGGATGAACGGCTTGAAATATGAGGAGAAATCGTTACATTCTCCAATTCCCAAAGTTTGCTGTTGCTTGGTAGCGGCTCTGTTTCAAATACATCCAAAACCGCGTGGAAAATTTGTTTTTCTTCAAGGGCCCGAATCAAATCTTCCGTTTTAACTAAATCGCCTCGTCCAAAATTCATAAAAATGCAGTGATCTTTCATAAGGGTAAAATGTTCATAGTTCAATAAATATCTCGTTTCTTCCGTACTTGGCAAGATGGAGAGGACGATATCGGCTTTTGGCAATAACTCTTTTAACTTATCCATTGAATAGGTTTCATTCATATAAGGAGCACTTTCTCCGCTGCGGTTGACTCCAATTGTATAGACATCGAAAGCTTGAAGCATCCGCCCTACTTCGCTACCAATAGCTCCCGGTCCTAGAATAAGGGCTGTAGAACCATTTAGTTCATACAATTTCGCTTTTTGATTCCACGTTTTTTCTTGCTGATTTTTATAGATGAACGGCAACGCTCTTTTAATAGAAAGAAGATGGGCTAAAATCGATTCGGCCATCGGTTTTTTATGGATACCGCGCACATTGGATACAACAATTCCCCGTTCGGCTATTGCTCGATGGGGCATTTTTTCAATGCCGGCAGAAGCAACAAAAATCCATTCCACCTTCTTTGCAATGTTGATTTTTTCTTCATCTAAATCTTCACCGTAAGTCACCAATACTTCCGCTTTGGCCAATTCTTCATCATCAATCTTTTTATGGAAGATAAATTCAACTTCCGGAAAATCTTTTAGTAATGATTCCTTTAAATCCGGTCTTGGATCAAATGTGAAATAAACTCGCATCTCTCTTACTTCCCTTCTGCATCCCGCAAATAATTCAACACTTCTTCTATATGATTTTTTACGCGAACTTTTCTCCATTCCTTGATGACGATTCCGTTTTCATCAATTAAAAATGTGGAACGTTCAATACCCATATATTCTTTTCCGTAATTTTTCTTCAACACCCAAACGCCGTATTTTTCGCATACTTCATGGTTTTCATCTACTAACAATGAAAATGGCAAATCATATTTTTCAATAAACTTTTGATGCCGTTCAGCAGAATCCCCGCTAACTCCAAGAATTACAGCGTTCAGCTCCGCAAAAGATTCATGATGGTCGCGGAAGTCGCATGCTTCCGTTGTGCAACCCGGTGTCATGTCTTTCGGATAAAAATAAAGAATTACTTTCTTTCCTCGAAAATCACTCAGGCTGACTGGTTCCCCTTTTTCATTGTGCAGCGTAAAGTCTGGCGCTTTTTGATTTACTAAAGATTCACTCATGAAAATTCCTCCCTTTTGTTTATCCTACCGAACTGGGGAAAATGTTTCAAATTCTTTGGCGTAATATGTCAAAGAAGGCTAAAATAAAATTGAAATTATAAACATGGAGGCAATACGATGAATCACACAAAATCAGAAGAAATCTATCAAGAAGCACTAAAACATATTGTAGGCGGAGTGAACAGTCCTTCCCGTTCCTATAAAGCTGTTGGCGGAGGAGCACCTGTCGTAATGGCAAAAGGGAAAGGCCCATATTTCTGGGATGTGGACGGCAACCGCTATATCGACTATTTAGCAGGATACGGACCAATTATTACCGGCTTTGGCCATCCACATATTGCAAAAGCTATTAAACTTGCGGCTGATACAGGTGTGCTTTTCGGAACTCCAACCGAGCATGAAGTAAAATTTGCAAAAATGTTGAAAGATGCGATTCCATCGCTGGATAAAGTGCGCTTTACAAACTCTGGTACAGAAGCAGTGATGACAACAGTCCGCGTTGCCCGCGCTTATACTGGACGCACAAAAATTATCAAATTTGAAGGCTGCTATCACGGACATTTCGACCAAGTATTAGTGGCAGCTGGTTCTGGTCCTGCAACTCTTGGTTCACCGGATTCAGCAGGTGTTCCTCAAACGGTGGCAACTGAAGTCATTACCGTACCTTATAACGACACAGAACACTTGCAGCTTGCCATGGATAAATGGGGAGAAGATGTTGCAGCCATTCTAGTTGAGCCAATCGTCGGTAACTTTGGTATGGTTATGCCAAAACCTGGATTTTTAGAATATATTCACAAAGTTGCCAAAGAATTTGGAGCCCTTGTTATATATGATGAAGTTATCACCGCTTTCCGTTTCCATTATGGCGGCGCCCAAGATATGCTCGGATTTACACCAGACTTAACGGCAATGGGTAAAATAATCGGCGGTGGTCTGCCAATTGGCGCTTATGGCGGCCGCAAAGAAATCATGGATACCGTGGCTCCATTAGGACCAGCCTACCAAGCGGGAACAATGGCCGGCAATCCTGCCTCAATGCTTGCGGGAATTGCATGCTTAGAAGTACTTCAAACGCCAGGTGTTTACGAAGAAATGGACCGCTTAGGAGGAATCCTTGAAAAAGGCATTTTGGAGGCTGCTGAAAGACATGGCATTGCCGTAACAGTCAACCGCATTAAAGGCGCTCTTACTGTGTACTTTACAGATCAAAAAGTTGAAAATTATAAACAAGCGGAACAATCAGACGGTGAAATGTTTGGCCGTTTCTTTAAATTGATGCTTTCAAAAGGAATCAATTTGGCTCCATCCAAATTCGAAGCTTGGTTCTTAACAACAGAACATAAAGAAGAAGATGTTCTTGAAACGATTGAAGCAGTCGATTATGCCTTTTCAAAATTAAAATAAGTTGAATGTATGGCATTCCCCATCTATAAAGGAATGCCGCACTCCATCCATTTTAATTTCTTGGGGGATTTAATTTTTAATGAGAATGATTTTGCTAATAAGTTTGAACGGCTTACCAAAAAATTGTAAAGTGGGGGCTTCACTATGCAATTAGGCGCCCGAGTATTAAAAACCGGTGTAGCAATCGTCTTTGCTTTATTTTTAGCGGATATGTTGAAACTTCCATCACCCGTGTTCGCTGGAATTGCCGCTATCTTTGCCATTCAGCCTTCCATTTATCGCTCTTATTTGACGATTGTGGAACAAATCCAAGGAAACTTGATTGGTGCAGTTGTGGCCATCTTATTCGGTCTATGCTTCGGTCACCATATTGTTGCCATTGGCATTGCGGCCATTCTTGTGATTGGGATTATGTTGAAGTTAAAGCTGCAATCTTCTCTTTCTCTAGCCCTTGTGACGCTTGTGGCGATCATGGTGTATGAAAGCGGAGACTTCTTGGAATTCAGCGTCATTCGATTTTTAACAGTAATGGTAGGGGTGTTTGCAGCGTTTATTGTGAATATGGTCTTCTTGCCGCCGCGATATGAAGTGAAATTGTTTAAAAATATTCAATCGCTGCAGGATGATATTATTCGATGGACGCGCTTAGCCATTCGAGGGGCTTCTGAGCATGTATCGACGAAAAATGCATTGAGCAAATTTGAAAAACGCCTTTCCGAAATCGAATCGATGTATGTCTTATTTAAAGAAGAGAGGCAATACACCAAAAAGAAACGTAAAAGCCAAATGCGCAAACTCGTTGTGTATCGCCAAATGATTACAACAACGAAAAAAAGCTTTGAGTTGCTTGCTAGGCTCCATAAACATGAAAACGAAATTGTCCATTTACCTGAAACATTCCGAACAATGTTGCAGGAACGGCTTGACTTTTTGCTCACGTACCATGAACAACTGTTATTAAAATATACGGGCAAACTTCGCCCAGAACATTCCAAATGGACGGTGGATAAAAAACATTTAAATCGTTCGGAAGTAATGGAACGTTTGATTGAACAAATCGCCATTGAAAAGCAGCGGGAAGGAGAAGAAGAATTTTCAAGCTATCATTTGTTCTATATTTTCTCCCGAATCCTTGATTATGAAGAAAATTTGGAGCACCTTGATACATTAATTGTTTCGTTCCGCAATTTCCACAGCAAAGACCGCAATGAAGATTTGGAAGAACAATTTTATTAAGCCGTTCAAATAAAAAAGGGGGAATTGGAAAAACGCCAATTCCCTCTTTCTATTTATAAATGCCCGAAAGATCTTCCAAGCGTAAGAATAACAAAACACCATATTATAGCCCATATTCCTGCATACATACTATAGATGTGGAACTTCATCTTGGAGAGACCGCATAAAAAATTCAACCAATACCGGACTCCCGGTATCGAGCATCCGATTAAAATAGAAAATGACCCATATTTATCTATAAATAACTTTGCTTTGCCTATCGACTTCTCGGCTTTTCTCAACCATCTAGTTTTTCCCTTATAGAATATTTGCCCTGATTTTTTTCCTAGATAATATTTCAACAACATCCCGGAAAACGTTCCAGCAAAACAAACGATGAGACAAATGGAATAATCAAGCCATCCCTTTTTTGTAAAATATCCTACTGTTAATAGGAGCAGTTCATCCGGCATCCCTATGGTTCCAATCAATAAACTGATAAAAATAATGATATAACCATAATGCAAAACGAGTTCAGGAACTTTTACCATTTTTCAAACCTCATATGTTTTTTCTTAAAGCTCGGAAATTTGATATGGCTCACCATAAAGTAGCTTAATAGAATTGTTGCCACAACTAAGTAAGCCGGTTTTAATACGAAAGAAAGGGCAATAAGTAGAATGGCCGCTAAAGGAATCGGCATTCCAATAAAAGTTGAAAGTCCGCTATGTTTCGCATTAAAACGGGCAAGACGTACTAAACCGCTAATGCTAAAAAAAAGTGCCATAAACAAAGCCGCTGACCCCAATGTTTCCGAATAAACATTGTAAATGACAACCGCTGGAGCGACACCAAAAGTGACAATGTCTGATAAGGAATCCAGCTCCTTGCCAAACAAAGAAGTCGCATTAAACTTTCTTGCAGCTCTTCCATCCAACAAATCAAATAAACAACCTAAACAAATAAAAAGAATGGCTTTTCCAATTCGCTGATGGAGAACGGAAAAAATCGACAACATACCGCATAAAAAATTGCCAATCGTTAAAAGTGACGGTATAAGATTTAACATATTACTCCCCTCTATAATCTTATGTATTTTTCATTGCTGAAGTTTTTCTATATCGACAATCACAAAAACTCCATCTTTATTCAAAAGGCCCCCCTCTTTCTGCCATTTGCTCATGAAGTTGCTAATTTTTTGGCGGCTGCATCCAAGATAATTTGCCATCTCTTCATGGGTTAATGGGGTTTCAATCACCATTCTTCCCTCTTTCTTTTTAGCTAGTTTTAAAAGCAGCCAACGCAGCCTCTCAGGTACAGTCATGGTTGAAAGGGCTAAATTCAACTGCTCCGCTTTCGTTAATTCTTGTACGATTGAATCTACAATTATCGTTCCTCGAATCGTCACATCTTCTAAAAGCTCTAACGGAAACGCATACAGAAAACTATCTGTCAAAGCAACAGCGTATTTCGTATATTCCCTCTGGCCCCTTAAAGAATCAAAATAACCAAAAAACTCTGAAGGTCCAATTAATGAAATGGTCGTCGTTCTTCCATCAAAGGAATCCATTGCAATTTTCACAAAACCTTTTTGTATATAATAAAATGTATGAATTTGCTCCCCTATTTGATAAATCATTTCTCCTTTTTTTACAAAAAACGGTTCCCCTTTTTTGATGATGTCTTCTATCCGTATGTTTATCACTCCCCTTTTACTTCTAACATTATGATTATATAAAAATCTTTTTATTTTTTGTAACAAAAGTGACAGAAATTTTTCTCAATAATCTATAAAATTCACTTATCTAACTTAATCCTATTAATTTAGTTTGTTTTATAAGAAATCAGGTGAATTAAATGACCGAACATATTCTTTTACAGAACGTACATAAAACGTTTTCTAAGAAAAATCATTCGGATACTGTCGCATTGGAAGATGTTTCATTATCCATTAAGCGAGGGGAATTCGTATCCCTGCTTGGTCCTTCCGGTTGTGGTAAATCCACTTTATTGAACATAATTGCAGGGCTAGAAAAAGAAACTTCCGGTAAAGTGCTTGTAAATGGCGCTCCAATAACTGGACCTGGAAATGACCGGATTGTTGTGTTCCAAGAATCCGGACTTTTTCCTTGGATGACGGTGCTTGAAAATGTCATGTATGGACTTTTGATTAAAAAAGTGCCGAAAAATGAAGCAAAAGAACGGGCAATGAATTGGATACAAAAAGTGCATCTTGGCAAATTTGCCGACAGAAGCCCCCATGAATTATCTGGAGGGATGAAACAGCGGGTAGCCATCGCTCGAGCGCTCGTTATGGATCCCGAGATTTTGCTCATGGATGAACCTTTTGCTGCACTGGACGAACAAACTCGGATGGTTTTACATCATGAGCTGGAAACATTGTGGAGAGAGACGGGAAAAACAATCATCTTCGTTACCCACAATATCCGGGAAGCTGTCGTACTTTCGGATCGAATTGTATTAATGAAAACACGGCCAGGTGGCATAAAAAATATATTTCCTGTGCAAGCCGCACGACCTCGCAATTCATCCGACAGCATTTTAACTTATTTAGAAAGCCGCATCTTATCAGAACTCGAACAAGAAATGGAAAAGGTGCTGAAGGAGGAATTGGGCAGTGATTACGCACTTCAGAAGGATCGGCTTCATATTGATCCTCGTAATAATTTGGGAAGCGATATCTAAATTACAACTGTTTCCCGCGTTTATGTGGCCGCCGCTGTTCATTCCAAATGAACCTGGTGGAACCACAATTATTAAAACCTTTATTGATGGAATTATTTCCGGTCAATTGCTGGAAGCAACCGCGTCTTCCTTATGGAGGCTAGTGATTGGATTTATTATCGCCGTAGCCATTGGACTTTTCTTAGGATTTTTAATTTATAAATTCAAAATTGTCGATGATACGCTTGGTTTCTTTGTCACAAGTTTGCAGGCCATTCCAAATATCGTTTGGTTGCCGCTAGCAATTTTATGGTTTGGACTTGGTGTAGGCTCCGTTTTATTTATTGTGATATTAGGAGCAGCCATCTCCATCACCATTACATCAAGCACAGCCTTTAAAAGCGTGAATCCTTTATTAATTCGCGTAGCTAAAACGATGGGCTCTTCCGGATGGCACTTATTCCGCACAGTGATTTTTAAAGCTTCCATCCCGCAACTGATTGCAGGGCTACGGATTGCTTGGTCTCTTGCATGGAGGGCTGTTCTTGCCGGGGAATTGCTGGGCGGAGGAGGAGAAGGCCTCGGCACTTTACTTGACCTAGGCCGTTCCATTCAAGCAATGGATTTAATCTTTAGCATTATGATTATCATCGGTATCATCGGTTCTTTAATCGATAATTTTGTCTTTGTCCGCCTCGAAAAATTTGTTTTCCGCAAATGGGGCATATCAACAACATAAAAGGAGATGGAAACAATGAAAAAACGATTACTTTTCACAATTTTATCCGTATTAGTACTAGTTCTTGCAGCATGCGGAAATAATGACGCTGAGAAAAAAGAGGAAGGCGCTTCTAAAAGCGAAGAAGAAAAGGAAATTCGCATTGGCTACTTTCCAAATATGACGCACATTGCCACTATTGTAGCTTTAGAAAAAGGGTATTTTGAAGAACAATTTGGCAGCGATGTAAAAATCAAAACTAACACTTTCAACGACGGTTCTTCCTTCATGGAAGCAATGTCTACAGATGCCATTGATATTGGAACAGTAGGACCTACACCTGCTTTAAACACATACATTAAAAATCCGAAACACGAAATTATTTCCGGTGCAGTAAATGGCGGTGCCGTATTAGTTGTTGCAAAAGACTCCAACATCAATTCTGTTAAAGATTTAGTCGGCAAAAAAATTGCCATTCCAACATTCGGTAGTACACAAGATGTAGGATTAATCAAATCATTAAAAGATGCAGGCGTTGATGTCAATCAAGTTACGAAAGTGAAACAAGCTCCTGCTGATACAGCTGCACTCATTTTAAAAGGTGAATTGGACGGCGCTGCTACACAAGAACCTTGGGGCGTTAATATTGAAACAACTGCCGGCGCCAAATTATTGTTGGATGAAAACCAATTTGCGTGGGGAAGCGAATCAACGAATACAGTTGTTGTTGCCCAAACAAAATTCACAGAAGCAAATCCTGAACTAACGAAAAAATATTTAAAAGCCCATATTCAAGCCATTAACTTTATCAATGAACATCCAGAAGAAGCCATCCAGTTATTTTTAGACCACATTAAAGAAATCACTGGTAAAGAACTTTCAAAAGATGAAGTGATAAAAGCCTTTGACCGTTTAAAAGCAACAACAGATGTTAATGAAGATGTCATTAAAGAAATGGCCACTATCTCAAAAGAAGCTGGATATATCAACTCTGATGATATTGAAGGTCTTGTGAACCTAACTTACTTAAATGAAGTTTTAAATGAACAATAAAATCAATACTTTTGCGGGCACTTTTCCAAAGTTCTATACTTGAAATTGGGAAAGTTGCCCGCCTTCGTTTGAAAGAATACATTGAAAGGAAGTTTAAGATGAAATTACATCATTCCATCGTAGAATTAATTGGCAATACACCTATTGTTAAATTAAATAAATTGCCTTCTCCTGAAGGCGCCAATGTTTATATGAAATTGGAATCCTTTAATCCGGGAGGAAGCGTGAAAGACCGCGCTGCCTACAACATGATTCTTCGCGCGGAGCAAGAAGGAAAATTAATTCCGGGGAAAAGTACGGTGATTGAACCGACCTCTGGAAACACTGGCATCGGTCTTGCGATGGTGTGTGCCGTTAGAGGCTACCGCTGCATTATTACAATGCCGGACAACGCAACAAAAGAGCGGGTTCAATTAATGCGGGCATACGGCGCAGAAGTGTATTTAACTCCAAGTAATTTGCGAATGCAGGGCGCCATCGACGAAGCTTATCGAATTGCAGAAAACATCCTTAATTCCTTTATACCTTTGCAATTTGAAAACGAAGCGAACTCCGATGCCCACCGAAACACAACCGCAGTTGAAATTTTAAAAGCATTCGACGGCAAATTGGATGCTTTCGTGTTAACAGCAGGAACTGGCGGCACTATCACAGGTACGGGAGAAGAATTAAAAAAATCGCTGCCAAACTTAAAAATTTATGTCGTTGAACCAGCCGGCTCCCCGGTGCTTGCAGGCGGCCAGCCAGGACCACATAAAATCCCTGGGACAGGCCCAGGGTTTATACCGAAAATTTTAAATACGAATATTTACGATGAAATCCTTCATATTCAAGATGAAGATGCTCAAACCACAGCAAGACGCTTAGCTCGCGAAGAAGGTATTTTAGTCGGCGCATCTGGTGCCAGCTCGGCCTACTTTGCCATTGAAATTGCCAAAAACCTTCCAAAGTCCGCCAATGTATTATGCCTAGCACCTGATACAGGCGAACGCTATTTATCTAGCGACTTGTTTGAATAAGCATCTTAGTTTTTCATCTTCGGATCAAGGGCGTCTCTCAAACCATCGCCCATTAAGTTAAATCCGAGCACAGTCAACATGATGGCTAGCCCAGGGAAAATCATTGTCCATGGTGCATTCGTTAAATAGATACGTGCATCAGCCAACATTTTCCCCCACTCCGGTTGCGGCGGTTGCGCTCCTAAACCTAGAAAACTAAGAGCCGCCGCTTCTATAATTGCAGTCGCAATCGCTAATGTACCTTGTACAATGATAGGTGCTAAAGAGTTTGGCAGAACATGACGGAATAATATCCGCGAATCCTTCATTCCAATTGCTTTGGCAGATGTAATATATTCCTCTTCTTTAACACTCAATACTTTTGAACGAATCAATCTTCCAAAGTTTGGCACATTGACGATTGCAATTGCAATTAACGCATTTTGCAGGGAACTTCCTAGAATCGATACAATGGCGATGGCAAGCAAAATGCTTGGGAATGCAAGCAAAATATCAAATAATCTTGATATAATAGTATCCACCCAACGGCCATAGTAACCCGCAATAATCCCCAGAAAACTTCCAAGAATAGCAGATAATACAACCGCACCGAAACCAACTGTTAACGAAATTCGTGCTCCCCACACAATCCTAGAAAATATATCTCTTCCAAACTCATCGGTTCCAAACCAAAAATCACTTGAAGGAGGTACTAAATGAGTGCTTGGATCTGATAATTTTTGCTCATTAATCCCTTCTGGAGCAATGACAGGAGCAAATAGAGCAATCAAGATGAAAAATAATACAATGATTGTCCCCGCAACAGCGGATTTGCTTTTTAAAAAGGTACGAAACGCTTCTTTCCAAGGAGACGACACTTTGTCTTCTACTACTTCCATTTGTTTTGTTGCTAATTCTGCCATTCATTTCCCTCCTTCTAGCTGTACTTAATCCGCTTATCGATTACTGAATATAAAATATCGACAATGAAGTTAATCATCACGAATAAAAATGCCACCACTAAAATGCCCGATTGAATCACCGGATAATCCCTATAGCCAATAGCTTCATAAATGTAACGACCAATACCCGGCCAACTAAAAATTGTTTCTGTTAAAATCGCTCCACCTAATAGAAGCCCAGTTTGTAGGCCAATTACTGTTAAAATTGGAATAATGGCATTTTTCAATGCATGTTTATAAACAACAATAAACATTTTTTGCCCTTTTGCCCGAGCTGTACGGATAAAGTCTGAACGCATTACTTCAAGCATAGAGGAGCGAGTCATTCTCGCAATAATGGCCATCGGAATAGTAGCAAGTGTCACACCTGGCAAGATTAAATGTTTGATGAGTGTTCCAAATTGGTCAAATCTGCCTTGAATCAGTGTATCAATTAAATATAAATGGGTAATGGCTGTAACAGGATCCCTCACTTCTTCCCTTCCTGAAGTAGGGAACCATCCTAAATTAATGCTGAACATCCATTGTTCCAACAAACCTAGCCAAAACACAGGAATAGATACGCCGATTAATGCAAGAACCATTGCGATATAGTCAAACCAAGTATTTTGGAACCATGCAGAAATAATGCCAGCATTCATGCCAATAATAACCGCAATAAACATTGCAAAAAAGGCTAACTCAAAGGTAGCTGCAAGATAAGGCCAAATTTCAGAAGAGATTGGCTTGTTTGTGCGGAGGGACACCCCTAAATCACCTGTCAGCAATCCTTTTAAGTAATCAAAATATTGAACATACCACGGATTATTTAGCCCTAAATTTTCTCTTAACGCTTCAACTGCTTCTTTTGTTGCCTGTTGACCCAAAATCATTTGGGCAGGATCCCCTGGAATTGCACGAATAATTAAAAATACAATGAATGTCATTCCTAAAAGTACAGGGATTAGCTGCAATAATCTTCGTCCTATGTAGTGAAGCATCATCTTCACCCCTTTACAAATGGTATAAATGCTCGGCACTCATACTTTTTCGCATGAGTGCCTCGCCTCTTCAAATTATTTAATTTCTACTTTAGATAATACTTCTGAACCTGTTGGATGAGGTACATAGTTTGTTACACCTTTTTTAGCCGCAAGAAGCGGTGTAGAGTGGGCAAGTGGAACCCAAGGTGCATCTTCTTTAATCAGTTCTTGTGCTTTTTTATACAATTCATTTCGTTTTTCTTCATCTACTTCAGATTGAGCTTGTACAAGTAATTTGTGAACTTCTTCGTTAGCGTAGTAAGTATAGTTGTTGCTGCCGATATTATCTTGGTCAAGCAATGTATACAAGAAGTTGTCTGCATCTCCGTTGTCGCCAATCCATCCCATTAAGAAGGCATCGAAATCGCCTTTTCTTGCCATTTCTAAGTACGTAGCCCATTCAACTGTTTTAATTTCAGATGGAATGCCAACATCTTCTAAGTTTTTCTGAATTGCTTCAGCTATTTTTCTTCCATCCGGCATATATGGACGTGCAACCGGCATTGCCCAAAGTTCAATTGGTGAACCGTCATATCCAGCTTGTGCAAGAAGTTCTTTTGCTTTTTCTGGATTGTATTCATAATCTTGAATTTCATCATTATATCCGCTTACGGAAGATGGCATAGGGTTTACAGCCACTTCTGCTTTTCCTAAGAAGAATGCATCAACAATTGATTTTTTATCAATCGCATAGTTCACCGCTTGACGAACTAGTTTATTGTCAAATGGCGGGCGATTTGTCGTTAAACCTAAGTAACCAACGTTCAAAGATGGACGTTCGATTAATTGTAAATCTGCATTGGATTCTACTGATTTTGCATCTGATGGGTTAATGCCATCCGCTAAATCGATATCTCCGGAAATTAATGAATTCAAGCGTGCGGAGTTATCTGGAATGACACGGAAAATGACTTTGTCTAATTTTGGTAATCCTTCTTGCCAATAATCTTCAAATTTTTCAAGGGTAATAGAATCATTGTGTTTCCATTCAACAAATTTGAATGGTCCTGTACCCACTGGGTTGTCTCCAAAGCTGTCGCCAGCTTTTTCAAAAGCAGTTGGTGAAGCGATACCGAATGGGAACATCGCTAAGTTTTTCAAGAATGGTGCTTGTGGTCTTGATAATTTAAACACTACTGTATAATCATCTTCAGCAACCACTTCTTTAATAATGTTTTCTCCTTCAGCTTTAAACATAGAATGATAGTAATAGAATTGTTCTTCAGCACCTGCGCTCCAACGCTCGAAGTTTTTCACTACCGCTTCAGCATTGAAATCAGTACCGTCATGGAATTTTACGCCTTGGCGCAATTTAAATGTATAAGTTAGACCGTCATCGCTAACTTCCCAGCTTTCAGCAAGCCCTGGTTGAATCGTTGTATCTTGTTCGCCGAAATTCACTAATGTTTCGAAAATGTTGATTGTTACTTTTGCAGATTCGCCGTCAGTAACAATGGCTGGGTCAAGAGATACTGAATCTCCACCGCGACCAAATACTAATACTTGTGGAACATTTGATTTTGAATCCCCTTCGCTGTCTGCTTTTTCGTCGTCTTTTCCGCTACAAGCAGTCAGAACAAGTAGCAATATAAGCAATGCTACTGGCCAAAGTTTTTTTAACATAAAACCCCTCCTGTTTTTTAAATTCATTTATGTCATTGCTGCGTTTCATGATAAAGATGACACGCAACAGAATGACCTGGTTTGACTTCTTTCAATTCTGGAACGATTGTTTTGCATGCCTCCGTTGCAAATGGACATCGAGGCTGGAATAAACAACCGTTCTTCGGCATAGATTCGGAAATATCGCCTTTGATTAAGATTTGTTCTTTTTTATATGTCGGATCAGGAATTGGTACGGAAGAAAGAAGCACTTTTGTATAAGGATGCAATGGTTCCTCATAAAGAGAGTTGCAATCCGCTAATTCTACTAATCTTCCTAAATACATCACTCCTACCCGATCGCTAATGTGTCTAACAACCCCCAAATCATGGGCGATGAAAATATATGTAAGTTTCAATTCTTCCTGCAATCGCTTCATCAAATTCAGCACCTGCGCCTGTATCGAAACGTCTAATGCTGATACCGGCTCATCGGCAATAATTAGCTTTGGATTGGTCATCAATGCTCTTGCAATGCCGATCCGTTGTCTTTGTCCACCGCTGAATTGGTGGGGGTATCTTTTGGCGTGGTAAGTATTTAAGCCAACAATTTGGAGGAACTCTTTGACCATTTCTTTTCTTTCGTTTTTATTTCCAATCCCATGGACAATCAATGGCTCCTCTAAAATTTTTTCAACGGTATGCCTCGGATTTAATGAAGCGTAAGGATCTTGAAACACCATTTGCAAATCTCTTCTGGCTTTTCTCATTTCATTTTTTGACAGTGATGTCAGTTCAATCCCATTAAAATAAATTTTTCCATCTGTTGGCTCAAGAAGGCGCATAATCATTCTTCCGGTAGTAGACTTTCCACAGCCTGATTCACCAACAATGCCAAGGGTCTCTCCTTCAAATACTTCAAAAGAAACCCCGTCAACGGCTTTCACAACCTCCGCCGTTTGGGAAAACGCCTTTTTGTGTTTAGGAAAATATTTTTTTAATTGCTCAACTTTCAACAGTGTGTTTGTCAAGAACTTTCCCCTCCTCTTTCTCCATTAAGAAACATCTTGCCTTATGACCTGGTGCAACTTCATATATTGGGGGATTTTCACTGAAGCATCGATCCGTTGCAAATTCACATCTCGGTGCAAATCGGCATCCGGTTTTGATGGAACCAGGCTTTGGAACCGAACCAGGAATGGAATATAATGTTTCCTTTTTCACCCGCATATCTGGAACTGATTGAATGAGCCCTTTTGTATATGGATGGCTAGGATTTTGAAAGATATCCTTTACAGATGCTTCTTCTACAATTTGCCCACTATACATGACAATGACCCGTTCGCATATTTCTGCCACAACCCCTAAATCGTGGGTAATCAACAGCACAGCAGAATTAAATTTTTTATTCAAATCTTGCATCAGTTTCATAATTTGCGCTTGAATCGTCACATCCAAAGCCGTTGTCGGTTCATCGGCGATCAACAATTTCGGATTGCAGGATAAAGCCATGGCAATCATGACCCGCTGCCTCATACCGCCTGATAATTGATGGGGATACTCCTTCATCAAATCTTCTGCACGGCGAAGACCTACAAGTTTCATCATTTCAATCGCATGACTTTCCGCTTTCTTTTTGCTCCAATCTCGATTGTGAATCCGAATCGCCTCTACTAATTGATTTCCAATTGTAAACAGGGGATTTAAAGAAGTCATTGGTTCTTGGAAAATCATCGCAATGTCTTTACCGCGGATTTTTCGCATTTCTTTCTCTGAGAGTTTCGTTAAATCTTTACCTTCCAGCAATATTTCACCGGATGTAATTTTTCCTGGAGGATTGGGAACCAACCCCATAATGGACAAAGAGGTTACACTTTTTCCACACCCTGATTCTCCTACAAGGGCTAGTATTTCCCCCTCATACACTTGAAAATCTATATGATCAACTGCTGGAACTTTCCCATCATTTGTGAAAAAAGTAGTTTCTAAACCCTTTACTTCTAACAGCACTTTCCTTTCCATGCATTCACCCCATCTGTTTGCTCGATTCATATTACAGAATCTTATTTCTAATTAAAATTTTCTGAAATAATATTTTAAAATAGATTATAATCAAAAAGTTTTCTATTGTCATTAGTTGGTAATCTAAAAATTAAAAAAATTTAAAAAATAGAATACTGTTTTACAGAATAATAATATACCATAACAAACTAACAGATTATACAAAAAATTTCATAAACTAAAAATTTTTTCATTTTACTAAACATTTTATATGTTTCCGTCTTACCTAGCAATATTTGATTTTAATACAGAAAATTTCGAATAATTTCTTTCTGATGATTCTTGGAAAATTATATTCTAACATTAAATATAAGAAGAATAGTAGCCCTATATAAAATTTTTCGAGCATAATAAAAAGGCGCCAAGCAATCTGGCACCTATAAATTTTGAATTTGATATAAATCGTGATAAACACCTTTTTTCGCCATTAACGACTCATGATTTCCTTCTTCTACCACTTTTCCATGATCAATGACAAAAATTTTGTCTGCATGGGTTATGGTGGATAGGCGATGGGCGATTATAATCGTTGTTCTGTCGCTGTCTAAACGCTCCAATGATTCTTGAATTAACGCTTCACTTTCCAAATCAAGGGCAGAAGTCGCTTCATCCAACACTAAAATCGGCGGATTTTTTAAAAATACTCTTGCAATGGCGATGCGTTGTTTTTGTCCTCCTGAAAGCTTGACTCCCCGCTCTCCGACTTTGGTATCGTACCCGTTCGGCAATTGCATAATGAAGTCATGGGCATTGGCTGCTTTTGCTGCTGCAATTACCTCTTCATCCGTCGCATCTGGTTTTCCCATTAAAATATTTTGCTTTACGGAATCGCTGAATAAAATATTATCCTGCAAAACGATTCCAATTTGGGAGCGGAGTGATTTTATATCCACTTCCCGCACGTCTTTCCCGTCAATTTTGACAGCCCCGCTCGTCACATCGTAAAACCGTGGAATGAGGCTGACAATGGTTGATTTTCCTCCGCCGCTCATGCCGACAAACGCTGCCGTTTCCCCCGGTTGAATGGTAAAGTTAATATTTTTCAACACCGGCTGCCCTTCATTTTCGTATTTAAATACTACATCTTGGAATTCCACCTTTCCCGATACTGGCGGCATCGGAAGAGCATTTGGCTTATTTTGCACATCATATTCTTCATCCATCAAACTAAACATGCGGTCCATGGAAGCAATCGATTGGGTAAGGGTTGTAGATGAGTTTATCAACCTTCTTAAAGGTGAATACAGCCGTTCAATATATCCCATAAAGGCTGCCATCTCACCGACAGACAGTTGTCCATGAATGATTAAGTAAGCTGCATAACCAATGACAAGCAAAGGCGCAATATCGGTGATGGTATTTACAACTGCAAAGGATTTGGCATTCCATCTTGTATGGTCCAATGATTTATCCAAAAACTCGCCGTTTTCATGATCAAAAATTTTCTGTTCATGTTCCTCTAAGGCAAAGCTTTTAACAATGCTGATGCCGTTTACTCTTTCATGCAAATAGCTTTGCAAGTTTGCTAATGCCTGGGAACGTATTCTTGTTAAGGCTCTTAATCTTCCGAAAAAATATTTTACGCTAATCGCAAATAGTGGAAGAGAAATTACTGCAACAATAGTTAGCTTCCAATTCATCGACAACATGATTCCAATGACAATCAAAATGGTCGTCATGTCAAGCCATAAATTCATCAGGCCAATCATGACAAAGTTTTTCGTTGCCTCTACATCGTTAATGAAACGGGAAATGATATCCCCCGCCCGATGATTGGAATAAAATTTTAAGCTTAATTTTTGCAAATGCACATACAGTTCTTTTCGAATATCATACAGCACTTTATTGCTCACGTGCTGGGCAAAATATTGCCGATAATATTCCACCGGCGGACGGATGATAAAAAAGAGGAAAATCGCTCCGCCAAGCCAATAAACTAATTGCTTGACCCGCTCGGCATCGGTTAATTCGGTATTTAATAAAATGTCATCAATCACGATTTTAGTTAAGAACGGAATAAAAAGAGGAATGGCAAATTTAATAACCCCAATAATGAGGGTAAGAATAATTTCCCAATAATAAGGCTTGACAAAACGCATATATCTTCGAATACTATCCAAACACAATCACATCCTCATGCTGCATCAGTGCTTCTTTTTTCTAATAAAACATAACGCTTCTTATTTTACCACAAAAAAAAGACGCCCCTTCAATTGAGACGCCTTGAATCATTATGGATTATTGGATTTCATGTCTTTATAAAATAAATAACGGTTTGTCCATACTTCAATAAAATCTTGTGCAAAAGGACCTTTTTTCTGTTTCACCCAACTTAAGAGTTTTGTGACATTGCGCTTTAAAATTTTATCGATTACATCTGGATAGCCCATTTCCGCTTTATGCTGCTCATATTCATCTTCATCCAACAACGTATAGGATTTATCCGGAAACACTTTGAGATCCAGGTCATAATCAATGTATTTTATTGCATTATTGTCGAAAACAAAAGGAGAACTCATATTGCAATAATAGTAAACGCCGTCTTCTCTCAGCATGCAGATAATATTGAACCAATGTTCTGCATGAAAATAACATATGGAAGGTTCCCTTGTCAGCCAAGTTCGACCATCCGCTTCTGTGACGAGTGTTCTGTCATTTGCTCCGATAATAATATTTTTCGTTCCTTTTAATACCATCGTTTCGTGCCAAACTCGGTGGATGCTTCCATTATGTTTGTAACTATGTATTTGAATGGTTTCTCCTTCTTTCGGTACCGTCATTGCATTAGCCCCACCTTTTCACTATATCCTCACGTTTATTATATCAATGTTTCTAAAAACTTGTATGAAAACATACATACTTTCTTTTATTAAATTGAGAAATGGTTCATTTTACTATTATAAATCATTCAAATTTCCACCGTAAATGAAAATCCATGTAAAAAATTAAAGGTATAGACAAAAATGTCTATACCTGGGAAATCCAAAATTCACTTCTTATTTGTTGTTGTTATTGTTGTTTTGTTTGTTTGGTTGCTGCTTTTTATTTTGTTGGTCTTGACGAGTTTGCTCAAAATCTTGTTCTTGTGCAAACTCCTCTACTTGGTTGTTTTTGTTGCGATTTTTTGCCATGCTGTTCACCTCCACGGTAGATATTGTGGACAAGTGAACTTGGGATTATTCCCATGAATAAAAAATATATTGATTCAGAAAATTCAAAATTTTAATCATTGGCACGGGAACAGGCAAGCTTTCCATTTCTTTTAAAGTCACGCAACGCACAGATTCCGGTGTTTTTTCGGTTTTCTCAATCTCCACCAAATGGCAGCGCAAATACCAAATTAAATGGGAAAACACATGCTTTTGCTCGAAAAAATTTTCTTTCAGGATTTTTTCGATTTTCACATTATAGCTTAATTCAAAAGCCTCTTTCGTATTATCCGACGGTTTATTCTTTTCAATCATTGGAAATTGCCACATATTCGCAAGCAATCCTTCCCTTGGCCGTCTTTCAATTACAACTTTCCCATCGTTGACCGCAATATATACATCATAGTATATATGTTTTTCTTTTGTTTTCTTTGTTTTAACGGGCAACTGTTCTGCATCGCCTTCCATAAATCCTAAACAATATTCCCTCACCGGACAGAGCAGACATTTCGGTGAAGTAGGAGTACAAATCATCGCACCTAAGTCCATCAACGCCTGATTGAAATCTCCAGGATATTCCGGATGAATGAGCTGTTCTACCGCTTCTTCAAAAATTTTTCGGGTTTTTGGAAGAGCGATATCTTCTGTCCTATGCAAAACACGGCTCAACACGCGCATGACATTGCCGTCCACCGCATGTTCCGGCAAATCATAGGCAATGCTTAAAATGGCTCCGGCCGTATAAGGGCCAACGCCTTTTAATTTTTGAAGGTCATGGCGATTATTAGGAACCGTGCCACCATATTTTTCGACAACCTCTTTTACTCCTGCTTGCAAATTGCGGACCCTTGAATAATAGCCAAGCCCTTCCCACATTTTCAGCAATTCTTCTTCATCGGCATTTGCCAACGATTCAATGGTAGGATATTTATCGATAAAGCGATGATAATACGGAATGACCGTATCCACGCGGGTTTGTTGAAGCATCACTTCTGATACCCAGATTTTATAAGGGTCTTTCGTATTCCTCCATGGCAAATCCCTTTTCTCTTGATGAAACCATTCGACAAGACTTTGTCGAAATTGTTGCAAGTATGGATAATTCACAATTTCCTCCTAGCGGTTTTCGATTTTATTTTGAGTGATTAGGATATAATATAATTATAAATATAATGGATTGATTGATTTTTTTCTGTAGTCCTCCGTTATTAAGGAGTTGATTTGGATGGATACAGGCACACATCTCGTCATGGGCATTGCCCTGGGCGGCTTATCTTTAGTTGATCCAGTGGTTGCAGGCAGCAGTGCAACCTTTGCAGCAGTTTTAACGGGAACAATTGCCGGTTCCCAAGCTCCTGATGTGGATACGGTGTTAAAACTCCGCAACAATGCGGTTTATATAAGACATCATCGAGGCATTACCCACTCAATTCCTGCCGTTATTTTGTGGCCGATTGGAATTACCGCTATTCTAGCACTCATTTTTCAAGACGCCAATGTATTGCATTTGTGGTTATGGACATTCCTTGCCGTCTTTCTGCACGTTTTTGTCGATATATTCAACGCCTATGGAACCCAAGCATTTAGGCCATTCTCAAGAAAATGGGTAGCCCTTGGCGTCATCAATACTTTTGACCCCTATATTTTTGGCATCCATTGCGTCGGAATTGCTTTATGGATTTTAGGGTTAAACCCAGCTAAACTCTTTACCACGATGTATCTCATCATCATCGGCTATTATATTTTAAGATATTTCGTTCAACAATCGGTAAAAAATGCCGTGCGTAAAACGATTCCAGATGCAGAAGTCATCATCGTGGCACCAACCATGCGATTTTTCATTTGGAGAGTCGCTGCGAAATCAAAAACCCATTATTATGTAGGACGAGCCTTTGGACGGAGCATCAACATTTACGATAAATTTAAAATTCGGCCTCTGCCTCGGACGCCTTTAGTCGAAAAAGCGCTAAGCGATCCGAATTTATCGGCGTTTTTGTCCTTCTCCCCCATTTACCATTGGGATATTTCAGAGCTTGAAAATGGGCTTACGGAAGTGCGTTTAATTGATTTAAGATACCGCAGTAATGAACGCTATCCATTCGTTGCAGTGGCTCATTTAGATGAAGATTTGAACATCGTGACTTCCTATACAGGATGGATTTACAGTGAAGATAAGCTTCAGCGAAAATTGCAAATTGGCGCAAGCGAATAATCCCCTCTTTTGACAATAGCAATGAAAGGAGCAGCCTCTTATTTGAGCGTGCTCCTTTTTATTCTTCATCTAATAAGTGTGCATATTTCGGATTTCTTCCAGCAAATTCATGGATTTTCCCGCCGTAGCTTTCAATCCATTGGCGGATAATTTTTTCTGTAAATTCAGGTCCTCGATAACTCCGTCCAGCTTTTGCGTAAGTTGCTTCAAAATCCGACCATAATAATTCAATCCATGTACGCGCTTTATTTTCCGATAAAAATGGATTCACTTCCAATAACTCTTCTGTCAATCGCTCAATCATCATCGTCGTGATGTCCATGTTATTCCTCCTCTTTCAATGGAGAGAGCATGGAAATAGGCAGCGCTTCTTCAAATTTTTCGCCATGCAAACGGAATCCCCAAGCAAAGCGTCCTTTCAAATATTCCACTTTGAAGTATTCTCCTGGCGCCCCTTCAATTCGGTAAATTTCGCCCGGTTTAATCGCTGACGGGTCCATTAAATATGCTTGTGCCATCAACGCTTTTCTTTCGTACACAGCAAATTCATTTACAATTCCTAATTGCTCTGCTTTTCGCGCCTTTTCTTTCAAGTTGGCAATTTCCTGTCTCAATTCTTCCGGCGTCATTTGCGCATATGTTTTTTTCATCCATTCTCCCTCGCTTCTATGAATCGTTCAATTATATCTAACGGAAATCCTTTTTGATAAAGGGCCTGCTTTACTTTCAATGCAAGTTCTTTTCCCTCAAATTTCCGAACATATTTATTCCATATTTTTTCACCTTGCAATGCAATTAACTTGTCCCATTCTTCATCATCTCGCTCGAAATCCATTTGGTCAAGTATTTCATTCACAATATCAAATGAATACCCTTTCCGAATCAGTGTATCTTGGATTTTTTGCTTAATTTGAACAGGCGTCTTCGTGGAATTCATTTTTGCAGTTTTTTCGGCAAGCTGCATGGCAAGCGCCATTTGTTCTTCATAAGTATAAGACTCTAAAGCTTTTTCCATCGTGCTTTTGTCGATGCCTTTTTTCATCAAATCTTGCTTGATTGCCATTGGACCTTTTTTGGCTGTTTTTTTCTTTGTTTCAAGCAATGCTTTAGAGTAGGTTTCATCATTGAGAAAGCCTAATTTTTTCAACTTCTGAATAGCTTCAAGTACCACGGATTCACCGTATCCTGCATCAATCAGTTTCTTTTTGACTTCATATTCACTTCGCATTTGATAAGTCAAAAAAGACAGCGCCCGATTGAAAGCTTTGGCAATTTCATCTTCATAGGCAATTTCATCAATTTCAAAAGAATCGAGTATTTTTCCTTTCGTTAAGCCAAACTTAATAAGAGTTGATTCGTCGACGGAAAAAGCATATTCATCGTTTATATAAATATTATATCGTTCCTGTTTTTTTTGACGGGTGATTTTTGTAATAACTTGCATTCAAACACTCCTCATTTTTAAGTATACACAAAATCCTCGTTCGTTCCCATATTCAAAAACCCATCAGCATAATCGCCTCCTTTTTGCACAATCTAAGGCAAAAAGGAAAGGAGGCTGCAAGTTGAAACGCATTCTGACTGCCATTATCACGGCGTTGCTTTTAGTGATGATGATACCTGCCCCTAATGCAGTAGCGAAAGAATACCATTGGGGTTTTACAAAAGCAAAAGACGGAAATCCTCCAGATGCAGGTGCTGAATTTGAACAAGTATTAAGGGAATACGGTGCATTTTATCGGGGAAATCCGGAAAAGAAAGTCATTTATTTAACCTTTGACAACGGATTTGAAGCTGGTTATACGGAGCAGATTTTAGATACGTTAAAAAAAGAAGATGTGAAAGCAACCTTTTTCTTAACGGGACATTACTTAACAAGTGCATCGGATATAGTAAAACGAATCGTAAAGGAAGGGCACACCATTGGCAACCATTCAGATAAACATCCGAATATGGCGAGATTATCTCAGGAAGGTATGCTTAAAGAATGGCAAAATTTTGATAGGAAATTAAAAGAAATTACAGGAATTGAAAGAACTTATTATGTTCGCCCTCCAGAAGGCGTGTTTAGCGAAGAATTGTTAGAAGTGGGCAATGAACATGGCTATACCCACATTTTCTGGTCCATTGCTTTCCGCGATTGGGATACGGATCAAAAGAAAGGCAAGGAGTATGCTTATCAAGAACTCGTCAATCAATTGCATCCCGGCGCCATTATTTTAATGCATACAGTCGCTAAACATAATGCCGATGCATTGCCAGATTTTATCAAAGAAGCAAAACAGCAAGGATATTCATTTGGCACATTAGATGAGCTAGTATTTGATTATTTGGTGGATGAAATGATTTGGGGGAAGGCTTCTTGAGGGAGTTGTTTGATTGAATAAATAAAACCGCCTAGAAGATTCCAACTTACTAGGCGGTTCATTTATTTGCTTCTTCCATTTCATTTATATTATCTTGTGGATAATCATGAAATATTCCAAGAGAAAAACATTCAAGCAGTGATTCTTCTATGACTTCCATTCTTTCATCAGGAATTTTTGTTAATTTATGTAATAATAAACTTTTATGTATCGTAGTTGTTTGAGACAAATCAACATATCTTTCAAAACTGTCATTCGGTAAATACACAAAAATCGGATGTTCATCTTCTTTTAACTTCTTATACCAATTTTTTGTTTTTTCTTTCTCTTTTACCGTATTGATTGGAGCCACAAGTATGTATTCAAACTCTTCCCTTTGATTAATTTCATCATTTGACAGAATCATTACTCTTCTAAGTTTTATGGCCATTACAATTTTTTGTTCAACTGCACGATTATTGATGGGGGCAAAATCACCTAAACGATTAACAATGATTCCTTCCTTTCAATAAAACCTGGCACTTTTATTTTCCTCCATATAAATCCTTATATGTGAGTTTTGATACACCTCTATTTTCTTTACTTACTTCATTCGCTTCAATCCAATCATTACGGCTCATCTTTGCAAATTTATTTTTTCTTAAAATCGGTTTCTTCACGGATTTCTTTTTAACTGGTGCAGTATTTGTTACCATATCTTTTTTGCCCTCCTTACACATATACACACCTCACCTTTTTGGTCATGTATATGTGCATTATTTCCTTTTATGTCCAAATTGTATAATAAATTTTGCCTATTTACAATTTTCTTCATTTCGTAATTAATAAATCTAAAGGCTGCCCAGAAGAATAAAAGCTTTCTGGACAGCCCCCCCTATACATCATTTCAACATCTTTTTCAAATTCGCCATTTCAATGGCAGATACGGCTGCATCAAATCCTTTGTTTCCTGCTTTCGTTCCAGCCCGCTCAATGGCTTGTTCAATGTTTTCTGTTGTCACAAGGCCAAAAATCACCGGCACATTTGTTTGCAAAGAAACTTGGGCAATCCCTTTTGCCGCTTCATTGCAGACATAGTCATAATGGGTTGTTGCCCCTCGAATAACAGTGCCTAAACCAATGACTGCATCGTACTCACCTTTTTCAGCCAGTTGTTTTGCAATAAATGGGATTTCAAAAGCCCCAGGCACCCATGCTATGTCGATGTTTTCCTCATCGACTCCATGGCGTTTTAATCCATCCATTGCTCCCTCTAAAAGTTTTTTCGTGATGAATTCATTAAATCTTCCTACTACAATTCCAATTTTTAATCCAGTTCCAACTAAATTTGCTTCAAAAATTCTTCCCATTTTCCATTGCTCCCTTTTAATATTAAATGAAATGATGCATTTTCTCTCTTTTCGTTTTTAAATAAAAGGCATTGACTGTATTCGGTTTTATGATAATCGGCACCCGTTCTACCACTTTGATGCCATATTTTTCGATACCTTCAATTTTCTCCGGATTATTCGTCATTAATCGAATTTTCGTAATGCCTAAATCCTTCAACATTTGCGCGCTTAACGCATAATCTCTCAACTCCGCAGGAAACCCGAGCTTCAAATTGGCTTCCACCGTATCTAGCCCCTGCTCCTGCAATGCGTATGCCTTTAGTTTATTAATTAATCCAATGCCGCGCCCTTCTTGTTGCATATATAAAAGAACGCCTTTTCCTTCCTGTTCAATCATTTCTAGCGATTTTTCCAACTGCGGACCACAATCGCAGCGTTTTGAATGAAAAACATCCCCTGTCAAACAAGCGGAATGAATGCGCACAAGTGGAGCTTCCTCTTCTTGAATATTTCCTTTCACCAATGCCACATGCTCCAAGCCATCAATATCATTCTCATACCCAATCATTTGGAAATTTCCAAAGGTTGTCGGCATTTTCACAGAGGCTGCCCGTTTTACAAGCATTTCTGTTCTAAAACGGTAGCGTACTAAATCTTCTATCGAAATAATTTTCAAATCATGTTTTCTGGCAAATTTCATAAGGTCATCAAGGCGCGACATTCTGCCGTCATCCCCCATGATTTCGCAAATCACTCCAGCTGGGAAAGCGCCGGCTATGCGGGCTAAATCCACCGCTGCTTCTGTATGTCCTTGTCTTTCCAACACGCCGTTTTTCTTAGCGATGAGCGGGAAAACGTGTCCAGGTCTTCTGAAATCGGATTTTTTCGCATCCGGTTCAAGCAATTTTAAAATGGTCGTCGAACGTTCATAGGCACTGATGCCCGTTGTAGTGCTTACATGGTCGATGCTTACCGTAAAGGCCGTTTGATGATTGTCCGTATTATGGGCAACCATAGCATGTAAATCCAGTTTTTCTGCCAATTCTTCCGTAATCGGTGTACAGATCAATCCACGGCCATATGTCGCCATAAAATTGATGACTTCCGGCGTCGCACGCTCTGCTAAAGCAACTAAATCTCCTTCATTCTCCCGATTCTCATCATCCACAACGATGATGGTTTTTCCCTTTTTCAAATCTTCTATGGCTTCCTCAATCGTGTTTAACATTTCAACCACCATCCTTAAAATCCATTTTGAGTTAAAAACTCAAGGGTTAATTTTGATTCCTCTTTTGCATTGATTCTCTTTAAATGATGCAAAACATATTTTCCAAGCATATCCGTTTCGATATTGACTTTGTCACCGATTCCCTTCATCCCCAAAATCGTTTCTGAATAAGTATGAGGAATCAGCGAAATAGTAATGCTTGTCTCACTCACTCCAAAAATCGTTAAACTTGTCCCATCGATGGTAATAGAGCCTTTCGGAATACATTGTTCCAGCAGCTCTTTCGGCAACTCAATTTCGTAATATACCGCATTGGCAACCGGTTTCTTGCTACGAATCGTTCCTATGCCGTCCACATGACCAGAAACGATATGGCCTCCAAATCGCCCGCCAGCAGCCATTGCCCTTTCTAAATTGACATAATCCCCTTTTTTCAACTGATGAATAGTCGTTGCCTTCACCGTTTCCGGCATAACATCCAAGGTCATTTCATCTTTTGTTAAATGCGTCACTGTTAAACAAACACCATTAACTGCTATACTGTCGCCAAGATTGGCATCTGACACAATTTCTGGTGAGCGGATTACCAATTTCATGCTTTTCTCGTCTTTTTCAATCCCCGTCACCATTCCCTTGTCTTCAATAATACCGGTAAACATTTAAATCCCCCTTTTTCAATAAATGCAAGTAAAAAACCCCGTTAAGTCAACTTAACGGGGCTGGGAGAATGATGTATATTTAGGCAACACAAAAAAGCCTTAAAATAGGCCGATTTAAAAATACACCTAAATAAAAACTCCCGCAAAACAATTGCGGGAGAACGGATTGCAAAAAAGTGTATAGGAAAGTAACCCATTAATCTAGGATTAATGGACTTTCTTACAAACCATCCTTCTCCCATCCAGACTTTCACTGTCGGCTTTGGATTTGCACCAAATCCTGCTCGAAAAGAGCTCGCGGGCTTAGAAGCATTGCTTCATCACCGCCGGCTGGGAATTTCACCCGACCCCGAAGGATATAAAGAATATTCAGTTTATTTTTATTTAACAATAACATTTATTTAAAAGAAAATCCATACATACGCCTAATTAAGTCATATGAAATTTTACCTTCCTTTATTCGATTGCTATAATATTTTGAAGATAAACTAAAGGACGTGAAAATATGTCTGAAAAAATTAAATTGGAAATCGGACAAAAATTTCCTTTAACCATCAAAAGGCTTGGAATTAATGGTGAAGGCGTAGGGTTTTTTAAGCGAAATGTCATTTTTGTTAAAGGCGCCCTTCCAGGTGAAGTCGTAACTGCAAAAGTTTCTAAAATCCATCCAAATTATGCGGAGGCGGAAATTGTACGCATCCGTGAAACTTCTAAAGATCGGGTTAAACCTCCTTGCGAAGTTTACGAACGATGCGGCGGTTGCCAATTGCAGCACTTGTCTTATGAAGGGCAATTGAGAGAAAAACGGGATATCGTCATTCAAGCCCTTGAAAAGTTTGTACCTCAAATTGTTCATAACACTGAAATCAGACCAACTATTGGCATGGACAATCCATGGCATTATCGAAATAAGAGCGCTTTTCAAGTTCGAAAAATGGGAAATGAAGTAATCGCAGGGCTTTTCATTGAAGGAACGAATAAACTTTTAAATCTCGATGACTGCCTTGTGCAACATCCAGTTACAACGAAAATTACCATCGGCATCCGAAATCTATTGCAAAAGCTAAACATTCCAATTTTTGACGGCAAATCCAAGGGAATCGTCCGCACCATCGTCGTCCGAACTGGCATTCAAACAGGCGAAACTCAAGTTTGCCTCGTTACAACGAAGAAAGAACTGCCTCATAAAAAGGAATTAGTTCAAGGCATTAAGCAATTAGATTCAAGTATCGTTTCCATTACCCAAAATATCAATCCATCGAAAACGTCCCTGATTTTTGGGGATGAAACATTCGTGCTTGACGGTAAAGAAACAATTCATGAAAAATTAGGGGAACTCGCTTTTGATTTATCTTCCCGCGCATTTTTCCAGTTGAATCCAACTCAAACTGTCGTTTTATATTATGAAATCAAAAAAGCAGCGGGGCTTTCTGGGAAAGAAACCGTAGTGGATGCATACTGTGGCGTTGGGACGATTGGGCTTTGGCTGGCAAAAGAAGCGAAGGAAGTGCGAGGAATGGATGTCGTTCCAGAGTCCATCCTCGATGCGAAAAAGAATGCGAAAAACCATGGATTTTCCCACGCTAAATTCTACACTGGCACGGCTGAAGATTGGCTTAGCAAATGGGCGAAGGAAGGATTTATTCCAGATGTTGTTGCAGTCGACCCGCCACGCACCGGGCTTGCGCCAAGCTTTATCAAAACGGTTTTAAAAATTAAACCGAAGCGATTTGTATACACTTCCTGTAATCCTTCCACTTTTGCAAGGGATTTAAAGGAATTAACCCGTTCATATCGTGTGGACTATATTCAACCGGTTGATATGTTCCCTCAAACAGCCCGGGTAGAAGTCGTGGCAAAATTAACATTAAAAAAATAACTTTCTGATTCAGACCTGGAGTTGACTCCCAATCATCTCCAGGTCTTTTTCTATGTCCCAAATCCATTAACTTCGAAATACCCTTGGACGCTTTTTCCACTGATAAAGGGATATGCCGATGCACGATTCAAGGCATATCCCTTTATTTTATTCATCAAAAGCTATATCTTGGAGTTTCGATTTTTTATCACACTACATATTATAATGAAGTAATCATTGATAAGTAAGGAGTGTAAAATGCCGTCCATCAGCCTTTGCATGATTGTTAAAAATGAAGAAGAAGTGTTGGCGAATTGTTTAGGAAGCGTAGCAGAAATTTGCGATGAAATCATCATTGTCGACACCGGATCCACCGACAATACAAAAGAAGTGGCGAGAAAATTCACAGATAAAATCTATGACTTTACATGGATTGATGACTTCTCAGCGGCAAGAAACTATTCCTTCAGTCTTGCCACAAAAGACTATATTCTTTGGCTTGATGCAGACGATGTCATTCTTCCGGAAGAACTGAAGAAATTTAAAAAGTTAAAAAAACATCTCCCGAGTCATGTCTATGCGGTCTCCATGAACTATGTCCTCGAAACGGATGAAAAAGGCAACCCTACTTTCCATTACCGCAGAAACCGTCTATTAAAACGGAGCAAAGGATTCAAATGGGTCGGCGCAGTACATGAATACATTGCAGTTTATGGAAATATATTGGAAGCGGACATTTCCATCCATCATAAGAAAAAACATAAAAAAGTCGATCCCCAAGCAATCGGCAGAAACTTAAAAATTTATGAAAACCGCATTAAAAAGGGAGAAGAATTCTCCCCAAGAGATTTATTTTATTATGCCAATGAGTTAAAAGACCATCAGCAATATAAAAAGGCTATTATCTATTATCAGGAATTTTTGGACGGCAAAAAAGGCTGGGTGGAAGATAATATCCGCGCATGCATCTATATGGCTGACTGCTATGGCCGTCTCGGAGAAAAAGATATGCAGCTGATGGCTTTATTGAAAACCTTTCAATATGATGAACCAAGATCGGAAGCCTGTTGCCGCATCGGAGACATCTTTCAATCAACGAAAGATTTTAAAACCTCTATCTTTTGGTACGAGTTGGCTTTAAAAATGAAACATAAAAAAACAGGCGGATTTCACAATACCATTTATACGACATGGTATCCACACCTTGCTCTCTGCGTATCTTATTGGCAACTCGGCAATGTGGAAGAATCCATCAAACACCACGAAATCACAAAACAATATATCCCGAATCATCCAAAAGTTTTGTTTAATGAAGAATTTTTTCAAAACTATATGAAACAACAGAAAGAGAGCAAGAGCAACAAAAAATAAAACCTTCCATTCTCCACATCTGAACAAGTTTGCATTGAGTGCGAAGCTCAAAGAAATTGTTTTCGGGCTTATGAAAATGATGTTTTATAAATATTTGAAACGAAAGGATGACAAAGTGGGGCAATCCCAAATACCTGAGAATACAAAACTGGGGCAAAACGTGGTGATTGAAGAAGGAGTCCAAATTGGAGAAAATGTAACAATCGGCCATAATACGGTCATCCTAAAAGGCACAATAATTGGAGACTATGTCATCATCGGCTCCAATTGTGTTTTAGGAGTTAAAAAAAGTGGCAATCAAAACATGAGAGCTTCCGATGTTAAGCAGCCGCATTTAATCATCGGAGAAAATACAAAAATCGGAAATAACGTTACCATCTATGCCGGCTCTAGCATAGCGGATCATGTTTTTGTTGCCGACCATGCCAGCATTCGTGAAAATTCAACAATCGATAGCCAAACGGTCATCGGCAGAGGGGCCATCGTTGAGTTGAATACGTCCATCGGCAAAAGATGCACCATTCAAACATTGGCTTATATCACCGGTGATACTATCTTGGAAGATGATGTTTTTATCGGTCCTTGCGTTTCGATGTCCAACGATAAATATATGGGGAAAAAACCATATGAACTGAAGGGAGCCCATATTAAAAAAGGAGCGAAAATCGGAAATAACGCGACCCTTCTTCCCAATATTACAATTGGAGAAAACGCCATTGTCGGTGCCGGCTCTGTCGTGACAAAGGACGTTCCAGCCAATGCGACGGTCGTTGGAGTGCCGGCAAAACCAATTAAATAAATAAACCCAAATAAAAAATGTATAACTCTTCTTCCAACTATAGAAAGAGTTATACATTTCTTTTTTATTTTGAATCTAGTAAACACTGTTTAATTTTTAAGGCCACTTCTACTGCAGCGCTGCCATCCTCCGCTCCAATAACAGGAGTTTTATCCGAAACAATGCAGTCAATAAAATGCAAAAGCTCTTCCTGCAAAGGATCGGTATATGGAAGGGCGATGTTGGCAATCAATTCCTCAGCACCCTCCGGCAATGAAGCAATAGAATCATTCATTTTATTCATAATCAGCTGCTGCTGTTTCATTAAATAATTCGTTTTGATAACTTTTTCCTTTTCGTAAATGACCAGTTCCCTTACCTTTTCATGGGAGATATTGCTTGCGAGCAAATTTGCTACAATGCCATTTTCAAATAATAGAATGGCTGAAACAGTGTCAAATTTGGATTCATCCCGAAGCCGAATCCCTTCAGCTGAAATCCGTTTAATCGGGCTTTTGATGAGGCTTAATATGATGTCAATATCATGAATCATCACATCTAATACAACATCTGTATCCTTGATCCGGTCTGAATAAGCAAGTCGTTTTGCTTCGATGTTCACAATTTTATCTGGCTGCATGATTTCATGAATCCTTTTAATGGCCGGATTGAATCTTTCAATATGGCCCACTTGAAATTTCAAATTTTTATTGATTAAGAGAGTTTTAATTTTATCTGCCTCTTCCACTGTCATGGTCATTGGTTTTTCCACAAATACATGCTTATGATGGACAATTGCTTCCTCCGCCAAAGCAAAGTGATACGGTGTAGGTGCAGCAATAATGACCGCATCAATCTGTTTCAACAGTTCAGCATACGTCTCAAAAGCTTGTATTTGAAACATTTGGCTAATTTTTTCTGCCCTTTTTTTATCCGGCTCAAAAATTCCGATAAAGTTTACATTTTTCATTTGATTTAATTTCATACAGTGGAAAAAACCCATTTTCCCAGTACCTGCAACGCCAACCCGAATTCGACTCATGGCCAAACACCTGCAAACTCTTTCATTGCTTGGATAATATATTCCTGTTCTTTTACCGTCAGCGTAGGATTGATTGGAAGAGCTAAAATATGTTTTGCGACATTCTCGGAAACTGGGAAATCCCCTTGTTGATGTTGAAGATACTGGAAGGCTTTTTGCAAATGCAATGGAACTGGGTAATAGATTCCTGTGGCAATGCCCTTTTGATTTAAGAAACGAATCAGTCTGTCCCTTTCCTCTACTTCAACGCAATATTGATGATACGTGTGTCTTTTATCCGTATATTGAGGAGGCTTCTTCTTCACATAATGGAGTTCTTGAAAGTATTTATTTGCTACAACGATTCTCTTAAAAAGAAACATATCTAATAACTTTAATTTTTCGAGTAAAATTGCTGCTTGGATTTCATCTAAACGGCTATTCATGCCGATTGAAGTATGGATATATTTTTCAATGCTGCCATGGTTGCGCAGCTGGCAAATTTTTTCGTGGATATCCGGATGATTTGTCACGACCAAACCTCCGTCGCCGAACGCACCTAAATTTTTCGTTGGGAAAAAGGAGAAGCAGCCAACATCCCCTATGCTGCCAACGCGCTTCCCTTTATATTCCGTACCAATTGCTTGGCAGGCATCTTCAATGACTTTTAAATGGTGCAACGAAGCAATCTCCATAATTGGATCCATCTCGGCGGCCATGCCAAACAGATGGACAACAATAATAGCTTTCGTTTTTTTCGTAATGGCACTTTCTAATTTTTTCACATCCATGTTATAAGTGTCCGGCTCAATATCGACGAACACAGGCTTTGCACCGACTTTCGCAATCGCTTCTGCCGTCGCAAAAAAGGTGAAAGGCGTCGTAATCACTTCATCCCCTTCTCCTATACCCAAAGCTTCAAGGGCTAGAAGCAATGCATCCGTTCCATTGGCAACGCCGGCAGCATATTGAACACCTAAATAATTCGCCATTTCCTTTTCAAATTGCTTCACTTTATCCCCTAAAATATAAGAGCCGCTTTGCAGCACTTCCACCACAGCTTTTTCAATATTTTTTCCGTATAGCTCATATTCTTTTTTTAAATCAATCAAGGGAATATTCAATTTTATCCCTCCATAAGCTAAATTAAAAATCCATGCAAATTTTTTAAATCTATGACAAGGTTTTGATAAATCTTTGCACTTCATCTACAAATTCTTTTGCCCTAACCTCATTGGTATGTTTCGTATGAATCAATTGATAGCCATTTTCGGTGATTCGATTTCTCTCTTCCTCATGTTTCAAGTAATACATAGCCTTTTCATAAAAGTTCGACTGATTGCAAGCAACAAAATTTTCCCCATCTTGAAATCCCAATTCCAAAATATCAGGTACAGGCTCTGCTAGAAGAAGGGTTTTACAAGCGGGAGCCTCAAAATACTTTAAAACGGGGTATTGCAGTACGGAACCGCAAGTAAAAAACATTTTCGAACGGTTCAATTCTTTTGCATATTTTTCATTTACCAAAGCATTTGCTGAAGCTGTATGCCCTGGATGAGGATGAAAAACAAACCCTTTTTCCCCTCTCATTTTCTCAAGAACTACTTCCCTAAATGGATATCTCCCTTTTCTTGTCAAAGTTTGATACCCTGTATTTTTCGTTCGGTCATATAATTGGCCCATTAATAAGAAATCAATATCTTTTTCCAATTGCCAATCTTTAAAAATTGTTGGGTCAATGGAGAAAGGAAGCCATCTAAATTGATTTTTATAGTTTCCGTAAGTTTTCAGAAAAGCTGATTTGGATACGGAAAATATCAAATCTATTTTGTTTTGTTCGAAATACTTCTTTCTTTCCGTTGGGGAGTAATGGGCATCGATGACGTAACATCCCTTTGGAATATTAATTTCACCGAGTCCAGTAATCTTTGGAGCCATTGCATATCGATAGCCAATATCAAAGTGGAAAATAAAATCCGGTTGGAAATTGAGTTTTTTTAATATATCGTGAATATTTCCATCTTGCTGCCAATATCGGACATCTGCAAATTTTTCAATGGCTTTAATCATTCCAACTTTAGGTTTGTGCTTAGGAAATTTTTTTTCGATCGGTCTTATGAGAACCAATAGCTTCAGTTTTTCCTGCATATTTTTCACCTCCTAGCCTGCACAACATTCAATATATGTTCCATTTCTTTCAATTGTTTATACGTTCTCACTAGTTTCTGAAGAAAGAGTTTACACGATTATGTGCCCTTAGACATATATTTATGTGGAGCAAACCTGTGTCGCACAGGAAATGAAAAGGAGATGAATGCATGGAAACCGTTACGGTTGTTGGATTAGGCAAAATTGGATTGCCGCTTGCCGCGGTTTTTGCAAATTCTGGTCATTTCAATGTGATTGGTGCCGACGTAAACGAAAAAGTAGTAGAAACAGTAAACAAAGGGATTTCCCATATTCAAAATGAGCCAGGATTAGACCAGCTGCTCCATGCAGCATGGAAAGCTGGTACTTTGCGGGCGACAACAAATACGGCAAAAGCGGTCAGCCAATCAGATATAGTCGTTGTCATCGTACCGGTGCTAGTAGATGAAAAAGGAAATATCAACTATAAATATATCGATGCAGCAGTTGAGGATATTGGCAAAGGAATCCGCAAAGGAACCCTTGTTATTTTTGAAACAACATTGCCTGCTGGGGATACGAGAAACCGTTTTGGCAAAAGAATTGCCGAACTTTCAGGCCTCACATTAGGCAAGGATTTTTATTTAGGCTACAGTCCGGAAAGAGTGTATTCCAATCGCATTCTTCAAGACCTTTCCAATTATCCAAAAATCGTGAGCGGAGATAACGAAAAAAGCCTTGAACTCGTCAAATCCTTCTATCAAAAAGCGTTAAACTGCGACATCATCCCTGTCAGCAATTTAGAAACCGCTGAATTTACAAAAGTAGCGGAATCCGTCTACCGAGATGTCAATATTGCATTAGCAAATGAGCTTGCCGTATATGCAGACTCATTAGGCGTCAATATCAAAGAAGTCATCCATGCTGCAAACAGCCAGCCCTTCTCCCATTTGCATTCACCTGGCGTCGGGGTAGGCGGTCATTGCATTCCGGTATATCCTTACTTTTTTATTAACAACGGATTAGGCAATGGAATCGTCCAACTTTCAAGGAAAATAAATGACCAAATGGCAAAATACGCTGTTCAGCAAGTGGAGAAGCATTTTAACACTCTAAAAAATAAAAACATTCTCATTCTAGGTCTTGCATTCCGGGAAAACGTAAAAGAAACCGCCAATTCTTCTACTTTGCTGCTTGCCGATGAATTAAAACAAAAAGGGGCTGTTGTTTATGTGGATGACCCTCTTTACGCTTCAGAAGAAATCGCCGCTTTCCAAGTTCAACCGTTTTCGTTGAAAGAACTCGAAAAGATTGATGCCATTATTCTTCAAGCCTATCATGCGCAATATAAAGACTTTGATTTTGAACAATTCCCGAACTGTCAATTGGTATTGGACGGAAGGAATGTTTTGGACCGGAAAATTATTGAGGGACTTGGAATGAAGTATCAAGGCATTGGGGTGCAGTAAAAAGTGTTAAAATAGGCTGTTCAAAAGTCGACATTCATGGACTTTTGAACAGCCTAATTTTTGTTCGAGAAGAAGCTTGGAAACTTCCCTCAATTTATTTAAAAGGCTCCACATGCTTATCAATTAGATTATAGCCTTTTAATATACCGATGACTTTCAAATTTTTCACAGGCGCATGGTAATTCGGCGATAATTCCAACGCCCGCCAAAAATGTTCATAGGCTTGATTGTAATTTTTCATATGGAGAAAAGCTTCACCTAAATAATTTTCCTCAATGTGATTGCGATTTGAGATTTGCTGAAAATGATGAATGGCATGGTTGTAATGATGTTCGACCAATCCTTTCATTCCTTCAAAAAAGTGGCGGTCCCTTGCCGTTTTGACTAAAGGAATGGCCTCATAAAAAAGAGCAAATCCTTCTTTTTTCATCCATCGGCGAGACAAAGCAAGCCCTGCAATCAACTTGGCGGCAAGCAATCGGTTTTCCAACCCTTTTACTTCATCTAAACTTTCTAAATCTTTATCTTGAATATTTAACCGTACGTGTTTGGCCAAATCCTCATAGCTTCTTTTGCTCGTAATATTCGTTTGATGTCTTCTATAAAGATATAACGGTTCCGGAACATGGGAAGAACGCCATTTTCCTTTTGCCACTTTTAATACAAAATCGGTATCAGAACCTACTTTGATGCTTTCATCATAAAAAAGTTGTTCCACGGCTTCCCTTCTAAATAAGATGGTTCCGTTATTAAACGGGGTGCCAACATTTAGAAAGAATGAATAAATTTCATCCGGCGAAATATTCCCCGTTTGCCAATAACCAATCGGCGAATCTTTCTCGGAAATAAGCAGCATATCGGAATGGGCATACCCGATATTTTCACAGCAAAACTCCGCAAGCAGCCGCTCAAACCGGTGAGGCAATGACAAATCATCAGCCCCATGAAAAGTGATAAAATCTCCCTTGGCAAATTTCAATCCTTCATTAAAAGCAGCCGCAACTCCTTTGTTTTCCTGTTTTACATATCGGATTCGTTTATCATCAATGGATAAAATCACCTGTTCGCTATTGTCTGTGGAACCATCATTAATAATGATTAATTCCAAATCCTTTTCCGTTTGCTTCAAAATGCTTTCAATGGAAGCTTTCACAAAACTCTCGGCATTATAAACTGGCATAATAACGCTGATCATCGTTCCACCTCATTCATGAAAAACTCTGGATAGGAAGTGGCGTCGCCCAACGTTTTCATGGAATGCATATCTCTTTCTTTTCCTTCCAGTAAATACGCCAGCTTATAGAAATCTCCATTGTATGGATGTTGAGTAATCAATTCTTTCAATCTTCTTTTGGCTTCTTCTTTTCTTTGCAGCCGCACAAGCGTCAAAATCACCCATCTTCCGTAAACAGCTTTCTCCTTTTCATCGCCGTTTTTTTGCAATTCCATAAATTCCTCTAAAGCCTGCTCAAATTGTTTTAGCAAAAAAGTTTGATAGCCTTTCAAATGATATAGTTGAAATGGATTTACTGGCTGCACTGGACAATAGCATGTTTCCACAAAGCCATCCCAGCAATTTTTTCGCACGGCTGCCGTTTCCCACCGTGCAATTGCAGGGATTTTATCCACTTGATAAACTGCCGGAACTTTTACTAGATCCGCATTGGTCATAAGAAGAAATTTTTCAAACCGCTCATAATCTTCAGGATTTAAGCAATGTTCTTTAGTAATGACAATGTCCCAGTCGCTTAATTCGTTTCGAGGCTGCACTTGATAGGACGCAATGTCTTGATAATAACTTAAAATTTTTTCCATGATGGACTGCCAGTTAAATTGTCTTGCCGTTTTGAATCCATTCTGAATCAACTGTTCTTTTAAATCAGGACTAGAAAGCAATTCTTTTATTTTCTTTGCCATATCCTCTGAATCTTTCATCCTGCAAATGAGGGCATTCACTTGATGTTCGGCATACTCCAGCACTCCTTCGTTATCCGTTGTCACAACCGGACAGCCGCACGCCATCGCTTCAAGGGGAGGCAAAGAAAAACTTTCGTACGTTGAGCCGCTTACGTAAAGTGCAGCGCCCCGATATAAGGAAGCAATAGTTTCTTGGGAAGGGCTGATAAAATATTTCGTTACCCTTTGCAACATTTGCTCGGATGGCTTTTCTGGCGTAATCCAATACAAATCAAGGTCAAACTCCCTCTTCAGCTTTTCATAAGCTTCCATAATATAAGAGAGTCCTTTAAATGCCGTACTTTCTCTGCCCATCATCAGCAAGTAAGGACGTTCTCCTTCTATTCGAGGTCCTTCCCGGGTGAAAATCTTTTCATCAATCGCATTCGGATAAACCTTTGCTTCCCTTCCATAAATCTTTTGAATCAGTTCGGCTGCCGATTTAGAAACCGTATAAATAAAGGGCGGCAACTGAAACTGCTTTTGAATGAAATGCTTCAATGTCTGATTCATCTTTTCATAATCAAATAAATGAAAATCTCCTTGTTCAAAATAAACAACTGGAGCAATGCCAGTTTCAATGCAAGGTTGAATGTGGTCCCAATAAGTGGCTACAATCAAGTCGCAATCCGGAATGCCCTTTGCCAATTCCAAGTCAAAGGGAACTTGAATATAATCGGCTTCAATAGGAAACCAAGCAGGCTTTACATAATGGGCAACAATGGTCACCTTTGCACCAAGCTGCTTCAGCCGGTTGGCATGTTCAAAAATAATTTTGACGCCGCCTGAAACGCCGACATGGGTCATCACATAAACGATGTGGAGCTGCTCTTTTTTCTGTTCCTGCTTTATTACCTTTTGCTGAAAGGCTTGTGAAACCTTTGATAGTCGCTTCTCAAACTCCATTCTTCTAAGCGTTTGAATCACAGTTTTCACCCTCATACAATTCATTCCCCAGTAGTTTATGTCGATTTCCTATTTTAGTGATATTTACATTTCAATAAAAAAAGCCATGCTCTTTCCGCAGGGCATAGCTTCCATTTAATTAAACAAAAAGGTTAAAAGCAAAATGAAAAGAATTGGTAGGAAGATAATAAAATAGCCTATTGGATTGGCCAAATTTAACGTCCATCCAACACCAAACCGTTTTTCCACAAAAATCGACGGGTCATTTTTATTAAAATAAAACAAACCAGCTTTCCAATATCGGTCATCATTAATATCCATAATGGAAGATTCCAAGGAATCCGGCTCCCTTTTTTCCGAACGACCCACTTTCACCATAAGAACGACGGTTCCAGCTAAAATTAAAATGAAGAAGCTTATAGGGATAAAAATTTTCAATGGCGAATCTTGAAAAAGCTCCGGATGAATTGTCGCCAATTGGAAATATGCAATGAGCATTGTGATTAATAAAACCACATAGAATGTAAACCATCCTGATGATTTTCTTAAAGTTAACTGCCGGTTTTTCGAGGCACTTAAATTTGTTGCACTAAGCTTGATGCCTGAAACTTTAATCCCTAGTTGAATGCCTAAAAACATCAATTGAAGAATCAGCAAAAGAACGAGCATTTGAATGGCTGAAAAGGGCGTTTTTTTCGTAAAAGCATCCGGTTCCCCGCTTGGTCCCCAATGGGTAGGAATTTGGTTTGGCAACAAGTCGTACTGATAAAAGGTGTATCCGATTAATCCCATTGTCACAATCATCGGAAATAAATAAATAGTCCAAGGAGGCAGCTGCTCTTCAGAACGGGCAGATAAATCGACCACTGCTACTTGCTTCAACTCGCCTTCCCACTGCATTTCCTTTTTAAACTGCTTCATCTTCTCACGGAAATAATAGAATAAAGCAAGGCTGATGAATATCATCACAAATTCAATGACTGTACTTATTAAGATCATTAAGTCATCTGAAGGCTTTTTCGCTGCAACCCAAATGCAAAAAAACAAAATCATGAAAAGCGAAACAACAACCGTCACCAGCGAAAATTGTTTTTTATATGAACGAACCCGAACATCTTGAATCATTTGTTCCGGAATGGACACTCCAAAAACAACCGTTCTTTTTACAAAATAAGGTACAAAGGTTTGAACGATTGCTAAAAAGCATAATATTACAAGCGAAATGAATAAGGCCATTTCAATCCTCCTTTAAGTCATTAATAATTTTTTTGACTAACTTCATCATCTCTTCCTTTGACATTCCTAATACAAGAGCCTCTGCAATGTGAGGTATAAAGCTTCTATAGAGCCTTTCATAAGTGTTGGAATCCATGTGAAGGTGCCTTCTTATAACCGCACCGGATTTCGGAACAATTTCAATAATCCCCTTTTTTTCTAATTCATGATAACTTTTGTTGACGGTGTGCATATTGACCCCTAAATCAGCAGCAAATGCACGAACCGATGGAAGTGTATCGCCAGGTTTTAATTCTCCTTTTGCAATCCCTTCAATAATCTGATTCGTCAATTGAATATAAATTGGAACTTCTGATTCCGGATCAATTCGGATAATCATTTTCTCACCCCAATCTGTTCTATATTTATTATAACAAAATCTGTTCTATTTTGTGTATAACAAAAGGGTCAAAAAATTTTGCTTCATTGTTTGCTAAATATGGAACACTCTTAATTTGGGGCTATAAATCTTTGACTAACAAAGAAATTTTTGCGAAAAATCTATCGAATCTTGTCTTATCCCATTATTCGAAATTTTTATTTTTTCATTTTAAAAACAATTGCTACTTAAGAAATTATTATGTATAATCTATTGCATTGCTTGATACTATTTTTCCATTAAGGGGGTCATAATGAATTGGGTAAAGCATTGATTATTGGAGCTGGCGGTGTAGCTAGTGTAGTGGTACACAAATGTGTACAAAATTCAGACGTGTTCGAGGAAATTATGATTGCCAGTCGAACAAAGTCTAAATGTGACGCATTGAAAGAGAAACTCGACGGTGGCAAAACGATTATCCACACCGCTCAAGTAGATGCAGACAATGTAGACGAACTCGTCGAATTAATCAATGGTTTTAAACCAGACGTAGTTATTAACGTAGCATTACCTTATCAAGATTTGAGTATTATGGAAGCTTGTTTAGCTACAGGTGTTCATTATTTAGATACCGCTAACTATGAACCACCTGAAACAGCTAAATTTGAATATAAATGGCAATGGGCTTATAAGGAAAAATTTGAAAAAGCCGGCATCACTGCAGTTCTAGGATGCGGATTTGACCCAGGTGTTACTGGCGTCTTCACAGCCTATGCATTAAAACATCATTTCGATGAAATTCATTACATCGATATTTTAGACTGCAATGGCGGCGACCATGGCTTACCATTCGCAACAAACTTCAACCCTGAAATCAACATCCGCGAAATTACATCAAACGGCCGCTATTGGAAAGAAGGAAAATGGGTTGAAACAAAACCTTTAGAATACAAAGAAGTTTACGACTTCCCAGAAGTAGGTCCAAAAGATATTTACCTACTTTACCATGAAGAATTGGAATCTTTGGCGAAAAACGTAAAAGGACTTAAACAAATTCGCTTCTGGATGACATTCTCTGAAAAATATTTAACTCACTTGCGAGTACTCCAAAACGTTGGAATGACTTCCATTGAACCAATCGAATTTGAAGGCCAAATGATCCAACCACTTCAATTCTTAAAAGCGGTTCTACCAGATCCAGCATCCCTTGGACCTCGTACAAAAGGGAAAACAAATATCGGTTGTATTTTCCGCGGTATAAAAGATGGAAAAGAAAAAACTTACTATTTATATAATGTATGTGACCATCAAGAATGCTATCGCGAAGTAGGCAGCCAAGCGATTTCTTATACAACAGGCGTTCCAGCAATGATTGGTGCGAGCCTTATCATGAAAGGAATTTGGCAAAGACCAGGTGTTTGGAACGTAGAAGAATTCGATCCAGATCCATTCATGGAAGAATTAAATAAATGGGGGCTTCCATGGAAAGAAAGCTTTGAACCACAATTGCTTGAATTAGACCTTGAAAAACGTGAGGTAAAAGAATGAAAGCAATTGACTGGAAAAGTGCACCATCCCCAAGTTACATTGTCGACGAACGTTTATTAAAACGGAATCTTGAAATTTTAGATTCCGTTCAACAGCGTACAGGCTGCGATATTTTGCTTGCCCTAAAAGGCTTTTCCATGTTCTCTACATTCCCGCTCGTAAGCAAATACTTAAAAGGAGTTACAGCAAGCTCCCTTTTTGAAGCCCGCTTAGGCTACGAGGAATTTGGAAAAGAAGTGCATGCGTACTCACCAGCCTATGCTGAACACGAAATCGACGAATATTTAAAATATATTGACCATATCGTATTTAATTCTTTCAATCAATTAAATAAATACAAAGAAAAAATTCAAAAATTGGACAAGCACGTTTCCATTGGACTCAGAGTAAACCCGGGATATTCAGAGGTGGAAACAGCCCTTTACGACCCATGTGCAATCAATTCCCGCTTAGGTATTCCATTCGATCAATTCCGTCCGGATGAATTAGATGGTGTTGAGGGTCTTCACTTCCACGCCATGTGTGAACAAAATTCCGACGTGCTTGAACGAATACTACCGCATTTTGAAGAAAAATACGGTAAGTACTTGCATCAAATGAAATGGGTGAACTTCGGCGGAGGACATCATATTACTCGACCAGATTATGACATTGATAAACTAGTTGACTTAATCAACTATGTAAAAAATAAATATGATGTCCAAGTAATTCTCGAACCAGGTGAAGCCATTGCACTCAATACGGGCTACCTTGTCGCAACGGTGCTGGATATCGTAAAAAATGGAATGGACATTGCCATTTTGGATACATCCGCCACATGCCATATGCCAGATGTGCTTGAAATGCCTTATCGCCCGCAAATCATTGGGGCAAGTACACCTAACGATAAACCTTACACATACCGCCTTGGCGGAATGACTTGTCTTGCAGGAGATGTAATCGGCGACTATTCCTTCGATGAACCGCTCAAACCGGGTGACAAAATCGTGTTTACAGATATGGCTCATTACACAATGGTAAAAAACCATATGTTCAACGGTGTAAATTTGCCAAGCATCTGCTTATATAACGATGAAGAAGGAATCAAAGTCATAAGACAATTTAAATACGAAGATTACAGAAACCGACTTTCTTAAATAATGAAAAGCACCAATTGAAATTGCTCAATTGGTGCTTTTTTATAAACTATAAAACCCCAGCGACTTGTGCAACAATCAACATGCACTTTCGCTGGGGTTATTTTTTACTTTCGACCATTATTGTTGCATAAACAGTTTCGGCTTCTTCCGCCGAAAGATTGTTTAAACTCCCTCCTTTTCATTAGGGTGAGCGCTTACTTTCCGACCATCTCCTTTGCAATTAAGTTAATCATAATTTAGCACAGTTAATCATTATTGTAAATATTCTGAATAATAAAAATAAAAAACAGTATGAATTGCCTACAGATTTACAAAAAAATACTTTTATTAATGATTGCATCTTTGTATATTTTCCGTTATGATGGCCTAGATGAAAGAGGTGGAAACGTGAAAGCGATTTATGACAAAAACAAACAATTGGAATATTTGAAAGACCGTCTAGAAATTTTCCTCGAAGTTTTGGATGCAATCGATGAGGAAACAGCAGATCTTGAAGATATCGACCGGCTTATCCAAATGATTGAAGACATTGAAGAAAAATTAAAGCAGTTTAAATCTCGTGATGAAGTTTAAATTCATCCATTATTCAGTGAGGATAGCTCACTGATTTTTTTTTGGAAAAGATATTCACAGATTTTATGAATATATTATCAAGCCTTATATTTTTACAGATTATTCCAACATAAAACCTATTTTATCTTTTATATAACAGTACTTTTAATAAGTTTTTTAAAAATGTATAATATTCTAGAATTGAATATTTTTTTGGGGGGAAAATATTATGTCAGTGGCTACTACCTATTTACAAACGTTGGAGAAAAGCCTTTATGACTTAATTTGCGAAACATCTACAAACTTGCCAAAAGATGTTCGCCGCGCAATTAAAAGAGCAAAAGAAGCTGAAAATGCAGGCACTCGCGCTGCTATGAGTTTGGCAACAATCACTCATAACATCGTCATGGCAGAAGATAATGTATCACCTATTTGCCAAGACACAGGGCTTCCTACATTCAAAGTAAAAACTCCTGTTGGCGCTAACCAATTGGAAATCAAAGAAGCAATCCGCAATGCTGTAAAAAAAGCTACAGAAGATGCGAAACTTCGTCCAAATGCCGTTGATTCATTAACTGGTAAAAACAGTGGGGACAATCTTGGTGAAGGTGTTCCTGTTATTAAATTTGAACAATGGGAAAAAGACTACATTGAAGTAAAACTCATCTTAAAAGGTGGGGGCTGTGAAAACAAAAACGCTCAATACAGCTTACCTTGTGAATTAGAAGGACTTGGCCGCGCTGGACGTGACCTTGACGGTATCCGCAAATGTATTCTTCATGCAGTATGGAAAGCGCAAGGACAAGGTTGCTCTGCAGGATTTATCGGCGTAGGTATCGGTGGAGACCGCTCTGCAAGCTATGACCTTGCAAAAGAACAATTATTCCGTCATTTAGAAGATACAAATCCAATTCCTGAACTTGCTAAATTGGAAGAATATATTGTTGAAAAAGCTAATACCCTTGGTGTAGGAACAATGGGCTTTGGCGGAGAAACAACATTATTAGGCTGCAAAATCGGCGTTATGCACCGCATTCCAGCTTCCTTCTTCGTATCAGTAGCTTACAACTGCTGGGCATTCCGTCGCATGGCTATTGATATTGATGCCAACACTGGCGAAATCACAAAATGGCATTATCAAGACGGAGAAAAAATTACATTCCGCGATGAAGATGAAAAATCAGAATCCAATTCTGAAAGCCGCGTAATTGAATTAAAAGCACCTATTACTGAAGAACAAATTCGCCAACTTAAAGTAGGTGACGTTGTTAAAATCAGCGGCCGTATGTACACTGGACGCGATGCAATCCACCATCACTTAATGACACATGATGCACCAGTGGACTTAAATGGACAAATTATCTATCACTGCGGTCCGGTAATGGCAAAAGACGAAAATGGAAACTGGACTGTTAAAGCTGCAGGTCCTACTACATCCATCCGTGAAGAACCTTACCAAGGCGATATTATGAAAAAATTCGGCATCCGTGCAGTAATTGGTAAAGGCGGTATGGGTGCAAAAACATTAAAAGCGTTGCAAGAACATGGTGGCGTTTACTTGAACGCAATCGGTGGAGCTGCACAATATTATGCAGACTGCATTAAGAGCGTAGACGGCGTAGACTTCCTTGAATTCGGTATTCCTGAAGCTATGTGGCACTTAACTGTGGAAGACTTCACTGCCGTTGTAACAATGGATTCCCATGGAAACTCCTTACATGCGGATATTGAAAAATCTTCCCTTGAAAAATTAGCTCAATACGCTGAACGAGTATTTTAATAAACAAAAAGCTGTCAAAATCTGATTTTGGCAGCTTTTTTATGTACAAAAAATGGGCATTCACTTGTGATGAATGCCCATAGTTTTTCTTATATTTTAGAGTATGATTGTTAAACTAAAGAAGTTTTTTCTGTAGTGTCATTATAGATATCTGTATTTAAATCTTTTGTAATTCGGCTTGATACAATTCCGGATACCATCGAACCGCTGACATTCAACGCCGTACGTCCCATATCGATTAACGGTTCTACCGAAATTAATATACCAGCAAGAGCAATTGGTAAATCCATTGCAGATAGGACAATGATTGCTGCAAAGGTTGCACCGCCGCCAACGCCTGCAACACCAAAAGAACTGATAGCCACAATTAAAATAAGCATGCCAATAAATCTTGGTGTAAACGGATCAATGCTAACAGTTGGTGCAATCATCATCGCCAACATCGCTGGGTAAACCCCCGCGCAGCCATTTTGGCCGATGGATAAACCAAAAGAGCCGGCAAAATTGGCAATTCCTTCAGGGACGCCTAAACGTTTTGTCTGTGTTTGAAGATTGAGCGGCAATGTTGCTGCACTTGAACGGGAAGAAAAGGCAAATATTAAAGTTTCCGCCACTTTTCTCACATAAATTACAGGATTCAATCCAGTCAACGATACGATGATTAAATGCACAATAAACATAGCAATCAATGCCGCATAAGAAGCAACGACAAATTTACCTAAATCGGCAATTGCCCCAAAATCACTTGTAGCAACCGTGCGCGCCATAATCGCTAAAACCCCGTAAGGAGTCAATTTTAGTACAATGCGCACAACCCCCATCACAAGACCATAAATGGCATCGACGCCTCTTTTCACTGTATTCGCTGTTTCTTCATCTTTTCGGCGAAGCTGCAAATAAGCAAAACCGAGCAATGCTGCAAAAATAACTACTGCAATTGTTGAAGTAGAACGGGCTCCCGTCAAATCAAGGAATGGATTGGATGGGAACATTTCCAAAATATGTTCTGGCAATGTTTTTACCGTTTCCGCTTTCTGTACAATTTCCTCACCACGTGCAACTTCAGATTCTCCTTGCACGATTTGAGATGCATCTAAATTAAAAATGGCCGTTGATAAAATTCCTAAAGTCGCTGCAATGGCCGTTGTACCAATTAATACACCTAAGATAATAGTTGCAATCTTACCTAAATTTTTCCCAATGGTTACTTTCGTAAAAGCAGCCAAAATGGAAATAAACACTAACGGCATTGCCACCATTTGCAACAACTTCACATAGCCATTTCCAACAATATTAAACCATGGCATTGTTTCTGTAATTGTTTCTGAACCAAAGCCATAAACCCACTGTAAAATCACTCCGAAAACGACCCCAAGAGCTAGTGCAATAAAAACTCTATTCGAAAATTTTATATGCTTTTTCTTTAAAAAATATAAAAAGGCCATCAAGCCTATCAAAATAGCAATATTCACAATTATTCCCATGATGTAACCTCCTTTTAATGAACAAAGATTATAATATATTCTATTATCCTTATAAGTCAAGTATGTTTTATGCAAATTTATTATTCTTTCTTTTTTGTTTACAAAAAGGATGTTTTAGATTAAAATAATTTTAAAATAATAATAATTTTAAATAATTGATATTTATTCTCATTTTCAATAAAATTAATGTTCTGATATTGAAATTCATTATCATAAGGAGGATTATATGAACAGCACTAATCGAGAAAATTCATCTTTAATTGAGAATATAAAAGAACACAGAGAATTAATTGCAGCCATAATAAGCGGTATTATGATATTCATTGCATGGAAACTCGAAAAAAATGGCTTATCCACAGCTTCTGTAATATCTTATTTAACCGCTTTTGTAATTGGCGGATATGCTAAAGCAAAGGAAGGAATCATCGACACAATTGAAAACAAATCATTGAATGTTGAAATTTTAATGATTTTAGCAGCTATTGGTTCGATGATCATCGGCTATTGGACAGAAGGAGCAATACTTATTTTCATTTTTTCATTAAGCGGCGCTCTTGAAACTTATGCCATGAATCGTAGCCACCATGAAATCTCTTCTTTAATGAGTTTGCAGCCAGAAGAAGCGTGGCTTGTACGAGGAAATTTTGAACCGATGAAAGTTCCTGTTTCATCCTTGCAAGTAGGGGACCATCTTCTTGTAAAACCCGGTGAACGCATTCCAGTGGACGGAAAAATTATTAAAGGTTCTTCTTCTATTGATGAATCAGCCATTACTGGTGAATCCATCCCTGTTTCAAAAAACGTTGGAGATGAAGTGTTTGCTGGGACGATTAATTTAAATGGCACTATCACCATCAACATGACAAAACCGAATGCTGAAACTTTATTCCAAAAAATTATTACCCTTGTACAAACAGCCCAAAGCGAAAAATCCCCTTCCCAACTGTTCATTGAAAAATTTGAAAATCGCTACGTGAAAGGGGTACTTATTGCTGTAGCGTTCATGATGTTCCTTCCCCACTATTTATTCGGTTGGGATTGGAATACAACATTTTACCGAGCTATTGTTTTACTCGTTGTTGCTTCCCCATGCGCCCTTGTTGCATCCATCATGCCTGCAACACTGTCAGCCATTTCAAACGGGGCACGACACGGCATTCTTTTTAAAGGCGGCGTCCATTTAGAAAATATGAGCGTTATCCGATTGCTTGCCGTAGATAAAACGGGGACGTTGACAGAAGGAACCCCAGTCGTGACAGATGTGATTGTTCGAGAAGGATTGGATAAGAAAGAAGCGTTAAAAATCATGGCATCCATTGAAGCCCAATCTAACCATCCATTGGCTCAAGCCATCGTTCAATATGCCAAAGAACAGCAAATCGAAATGCTTTCTGGTATCGATATTACAGACATTCCTGGATGCGGGATAAAAGCAACTATTGACGGTGAAACCTTCACAATCGGCAATGGAGATTTTGTTGGTAATGAAGATGCAAAAGAATTTGCAAATGGTATAGCAGGCCGTTTTGCAGATGAAGGTAAAACGGTGGTCTTTATGAAGGATGAACAAGGAATTGCTGCATTGATTGCCTTAAAAGATACCATCCGAAATGAAGCAAAAGAAGCGGTTCAAATTTTAAAAGAACTCGGAATCCATATTGCCATGCTGACAGGCGACCATGAAAAAACAGCCAAAGCGATTGCTGCTGAAGCAGGTGTAAATGAATATATCGCCAAATGTTCCCCAGTGACGAAAACAGAATTTATCGATAAAGCTTTAGCCCAATATCAATATGTTGGCATGGTCGGCGATGGAATCAATGATGCACCAGCCCTTGCCAAATCAACCGTCGGAATTGCCATGGGCGGTGGCACTGACGTAGCATTGGAAACAGCCGATGTGGTGCTAATGAAAAACGACCTAGCTAAAATTGCATATGCCGTGAAACTCGGAAGAAAAATGCAGAGAATTGTGAAGCAAAATGTCATCTTTTCAACTTCTGTCATTGCGATATTAATTATTTCAAACTTCTTGCAAGCACTTGATTTGCCACTTGGAGTTGTCGGCCATGAGGGCAGCACCATCTTAGTCATATTAAATGGTTTAAGAATGCTTAAAACCATAAAATAGATTCGTAGACTCAAAAAGCGGCTCAAGCCTCTAAAGAGCTTAAGCCGCTTATTTTATGATGGCTAGTCATTTTTCAGAAGTCTTTTCTTTGCTAAATGCCTTTTATACATTGTGGCATTGAGGAGTCCCCCAAAAATTAATATCATGCCGGTAACATACAGCCAAAGCATTAAAATAATAACGCTTGCAATACTTCCGTAAGTGGAAGTAAAATACCCAAAATGATTTACATAAAAAGAAAAGCCATAAATCAAAACTACCCATGAAATGGAAGAAAAAAAGGTTCCGGGCAAAACCGTGAGAATGGGAACTTTTGGGTCTGTATAAGGAATTACCCAATACAATAAAAGCAATACAATGAAAATAAGAACTGGGGGTAAAATCCATTGAACATAGTTCCAAAAATCTACAAAAGATTCTGCTACCCCTAAAAAATCAAACAACTGATAAACATATCGCTGGCCAAAAATCGGAATTAACAGTGCCAGCAACAGCACGAAAATAAGAGACACCGTGAAAACCAAAGACCAGCCGCGGTTGATAATCCCCATCTTAGGTTCTGTTTCATAGGCTTCGTTCAACGTTTTTAATATCGCGTTCATTCCTTTTGAAGCAGCCCAAAGCGTACCTATAATTCCGACTGATAATGCACCGCCCCCATCATACGCTGTCAATACTTCAACAATCGTACCTTGGGTTAATAAAAATACTTCTGTCGGCACAATAGTTTGGAGAAATTGAAAAACATATTCCTGATTAATGTTTAAATACGGCAATATGGAAACAACCACTAACAATAATGGAAAAAAGGACAATAAAAAGAAGTAAGCTAGTTGCGCGCCTTTACCTGAAATGTCCACTTTCTTCATGCCTAATACTAATTCTTGAACAAATCCTTTGAAAGTGGCCACATTAATTTTTGATTGCTCCGGACTGAAAAAGGATCGAAACCATACCGCCCATTTCGATTGCAAAAATTTCGGTTTATTCAAACGCTAGCTCACTTCCCTTCATGGAACCCCTCTTTACTTTTCTTCTTTGGGAGAAAAAGCTTCCTTCGTATCTTGAACAATTTCTTGAACTGCCCCAGGAATTTCTTTGACTTCATCCAATTTTTCCATAATAAAATTCACATTATCCTTTGTATCCTCATACAACTTTTGCATTTTTTCAATTTGTTCCCGAACGAGAAGTTGCAATTCATCACGATTTTTTGCATAGTACACAACGGAATTTTTAGCTTTTTTTATTTTTTTCAATGTCTCTTCTCTTGTTTCCTCATCAAACATGCTGACGGCGGCACCTACCAATGCCCCAATGACAACACCTTTACATAATTTATTTCCGCTCATGACCCTTCTCCTCCTGTCGATTCTTGTAAAGATTTTCTAATTATATTCTATAAAAACTTGACATCTTTTGAAAGCAAGGGGAAATACTTGATAAAAACTTGACAACATTAGAACGAAATGAAATGATGATACAAAACAAAAGGAAAGGTGGATTATAAAGAATGAATTTGTCGACGCCTTCTAAAGAAAATGTGTCGTACATGATAGAAAAAATGAAGGAAAAACTAAAAATGGTCAATACGAATGTATTGCGTCCAGAAGATTTTACTGAAGCCAACTATGAAGAATTATATGATTTATATGAAATGGTAATGAAACGGGATTCCTTCAGTCCCAGCGAAATGCAGGCAATTGTTTCTGAATTGGGTTCCCTCCGCAAATAAAATCTATAAATTTTTGTAACTACCGCATACTTTTTCCCATTTCGGCAATCATTATTCAAAGAACGGAGAAAATAAAAAGAGCGTCTCATGATGAAACGCTCTTTTCTTTTTATTGTTGTTTATTTTCATTGCCCGTTCCAGAAGTAGCTGCATCTTCTTCATCATACAGTTGCTGAATCAACACTTCAACCCGGCGGTTTTTCGCTCTTCCTTCTGCGGTATCGTTCGATGCAATCGGATTGTATTCACCATATCCTTTTGCACTGAAATATTTCGGATCTAAATTTGGATTTGAATCAATTAACAGTTTTAAGAAATTCACTGCACGCATTACCGAAAGTTCCCAGTTGGATCGGAATTCCGGAGTATTTTGAGGAACATTATCGGTATGTCCTGTCACAACAATATAACGCGGTGGATCAAAAGTTAATAAATTCGCCAGTTCCTGAGCAATTGGAACGTTTTCAGGTTTGATATCCGCTTTACCGGAATCAAATAAAATACTGTCACGGATTGTTAAAAGCAACCCTTCATCTGTCATTTTTGTGGAAAATGTGTCTTCTAATTCATTTACAGCAATAAAATTTTCAATATCTTTTTGGATTTCTTTTAGCTGTTCTTGATCTTTTAAATAAGCAGCTTGCCGTGAATTGACGCCATCCATAAGGGACGTGGGATTATCAATAACTGAGCTATTTTGCATAAATCCAACGCCGCCGTTAAAAATTTCGCTAAACACTTGCGACATTTTATTAAATTTGGCTTCATCGATGGTACTGGAAGCGAATAATACGATGAACAAAGCTAAAAGTAACGTCATCAAATCCGAATATGGCAATAGCCAAGATTCATTGATGTGTCCATCACGTTTCTTTTTTTTACTTTTCTTTGTCAAGGCCATCAGCCCCGCTTTCATAGAATAGTTTTCGTTCTTCATTTGTCAAATACGAAGCCAATTTCTGTTCAATAATACGCGGAGCCTCACCTTCTAATACAGATAGTACGCCTTCAATCATTAAGCGCTTTTGTCTTGCTTCATGGGCGGATTTACGTCTTAATTTATTGGCAAATGGATGCCATAAAACGTAACCGGTAAAAATCCCTAATAGCGTTGCAACGAATGCTGATGATACCGCATGTCCTAACGCATCTACGTCACTCATATCCCCTAATGCTGCAATCAGACCAACAACTGCACCAAGCACCCCAAGTGTCGGCGCATATGTACCTGCTTGGGAAAAGATTTGGGCGCCACTTTCATGGCGTTCTTCCATCGCTTCCACTTCTTCGTTTAATACATCACGTATGTAATCTGCGCTTTGGCCATCGATTGCAAGAGTAAGACCATTTCTCAAAAATGGGTCTTCAATTTCCTGCGCTTCGCTTTCTAATGCAAGTAGCCCTTCACGACGAGCTAAATCTGCCCATCTTGAGAACATTTTAATGATTTCTACATCACTTACCATTTTTTGTTCTGTAAAGATCACTTTTAATAATTTCGGTATTCTTTTTAATTCTCTTCCTGGGAATCCAATTACAACGGATGAAATAGTTCCCACAATGATAATTAAAAACGCTGCCGGGTTAATAAGGATGCTTAATTGGGCGCCTTTTAACACCATCCCGACAAATACTGCAATAATCCCAAGAATAATACCTATTACTGTAGCTAAGTCCATAACTGTACCTCCAAATCTTCCACTACTATTTATTTCGTCATTTTCCATTATTTTTTAAAGTTTCTTTTAACTTGTTAGTTATAATAATTATTTTAGCCTATATGTTGGAGGATATTTTTTTCTATTTTTATAATTTTCTATTATAATGGTTACAAAGTATTGAATCGATATTAATATTTACATTTTTTTGTGATAATGTACCTATATTGCACATAGGCTGGAGATGTTTCCTAAAAGCACTAATGTTATTTTTCTCGTAAAACCTTTAAAATCCTCTTATAGTTATAGTATAATGAATTTGGATTATAATTGTTTTAAGAAAGGAGTCTAATCATGGGCTTATTTTTAACAACTGTAACTGGTATGCTTGGTCTTCTTGTTGTTTCAATTGCAATTTTCGTTCATTATTTGCGCAAAGGCTTAGATTCTTCTGATTCAGTTAAAGTCGATCCAAAAAACTGATTAGAATATTAGATTTAAAAACCGACAAAACAGGGAAAGCTGTTTTTGTCGGTTTTTTTTATGATTTTTTGCTGTATTTATTAATATTCTAATAATTCTGTTGTTTCCAACTTTTTTTTGTTTATAATCAGGGGTACAAAAGAAAGGGGACCTATAATGGCATCATTAAATGAAATTTTGCGTTTTAACAAAGAGTTTGTAGAACAGAAGCAATATGTACCTTATATCACAGATAAATTTCCAAATAAAAAAATTGTGATTTTAACATGCATGGATACACGTTTAATTGAGTTGTTGCCAAAAGCAATGAATCTCAGAAACGGCGACGCCAAAATTATTAAAAGCGGGGGCGCCATGGTTGCCCATCCATTCGGCGGTATTATGCGCAGTATTTTAGTAGCTGTGTATGAATTGCAAGCTGATGAAGTCTATGTAATCGGACACCACGACTGCGGCATGAGCAGAGTCGACCCGCATCTTATGATTGAACATATGAAACAAAGAGGCGTCAGTCAAGAAATTATTAAATCCATTAAATATTCAGGAATCGATTTAGTTGAATGGCTTCGTGGATTTGGAGACGTTGAAAAGAACGTTTTAAATAGTGTCGATATCATACGCAACCACCCACTCTTTCCAAAAAGTACACCTGTGCATGGTTTAGTCATGCATCCAGAAACCGGAAAACTCGATTTATTGACAAATGGACATGAATATCTTAAACAGCAATCTGAATAACGGGCGTTCATCCATCCGCTTAAGCGGGTGGATTTTTTTTAATCAATGCAAAAAAAATCCATTATAACTGCCGTTATCAATGGATTTAAAAAATGAAATATTTTAACTTCGAAAATATTCTCCTTGTAAAAGAGCATAGATATAATGGTCTTCCCAAGAACCATTAATATATAATAGTTCTCTCAGCAGCCCTTCCCTTTTAAAATTTGATTTCTCTAAAACTTTAATCGATGCGATGTTTTTGGGTGATACGTATGCTTCGATTCGATGCAAGTTTAGTACATTAAAACCAAACTGTACAACTTCCTTCACTGCTTCTGTAGCAATGCCTTGCCTAGTAAACTGTTCATCTATGGAGTAGCCAATAAATGCGCTGCTGTATGGCAGTCTTTTAATTGCATATAGCGAAATATGGCCGATTAATTGTTCCTCATTCTTTGTAAAAATCCCAAAAGAATATTCACGATTGGAACGCTGTAAATGGATGCCTTCTACAATTTTCCGATATTGTGCTTCTTCAGTGTAAAATGCTGCATCATGCAGCGGCTCATATGTGGCCCAAAAATATTTATTTTTCTGCATCAGCTTTGCTAAATCTTTTGCGTCTTTTTCCACAAAAGTGCGCAGATGCAGCCTGTCGCTTTCGATTCGAATCACTCGATCACCCTTCTTTTGAAAAACTTTTAGAAACTTCCTCATCCTCGTCATACCTATGCCTTTCTTTCGTCATTTCTTTGTTAAGTGATAAGGAGCTTAAAATCTATGTATGATCTCTATCTATTGTAAATGGCTATACGGAATCACAAAATTATTATTTTTCTGTATATCTTTTAATTTTTTTGCCGCGGCGTTGAACTTCTTTTTCTACATGCTGAATCGTCTCTTCCAACACTTTGATGCGTGCATATAATTTGTCATTTCCAGGTATGAGTACCCATGGAGCATACGATGTATCGGTTTTTTCAAACATCTCATTTGCTGCTTCAACATATTGATCGAATTTTTTTCGATTTCGCCAATCTTCCTCTGTCAGTTTCCACATTTTAAACGGATTTGTTTCTCTTTCCTTAAAGCGTGCCAATTGTTCATCTTTATCAACATGAAGCCAAAATTTGATAATGATATAATTATCATCCGTCAACAGTTTTTCAAATTCATTAATTTCTGCATAGGCTCTTGACCATTCTTCTTTTTTTGCAAATCCTTCGATTCTCTCCACTAATACCCGTCCATACCATGAGCGGTCGAAAATAGCGATTTGCCCGTACTGCGGAAGTTTTCTCCAAAAACGATGCATATAATGGTATCTTTTTTCATGGGGTTGCGGCGCTGAAATGGGATGTACGACAAATCCCCTTGGGTCAAGGCGACAGGTTAAACGTTTGATGGCTCCACCTTTTCCTGCCGCATCCATACCTTCAAAGACAATAATTAAACCGATTTTATTTTGAAATAAAAACTGTTGAATATTCAGAACATCAAATTGCAATTTTTTCAATCTTTTCTTATATTCTTTTTTCTCCAATTTCAAACTTAAGTCTAAATCTTCTATTTTTTTCACAAGTCCTCTCTTCTTTCTTATGAAAATTCAACAATTAAAAGGAATCGATTTAGTTAAAGTTGTTCAATCATTTTAGAACGTATATAATTTTATGGAAAGGAGTGCGAAACATGGGTCGAATGATTGTTGTTTTTGGCAGCTTGTTAGTCTCAGCCATATTTACATTATATTCTTTTTGGCTGCCAATAAAAGGCAAATCCACGATTGAAATAATTAATCGCCTGCCATTGTTAATAGCGCCGGCATCATATGTATATATATTTTGGTTTTTCCTTTTTATTGTTTTATTTCTTTGGGCCATTAATTATTCCAAAAATCGCAAATCCGAAACCTTTATCTCACCCATACAGACCATTCTCTTTTTCTTAATCATGCTATTCCAAGTTGTTTCCATTTATTTATGGAATCATGAAGTATTATTTTATTCCTCCATTTCCATTGCATTACAACTTCTGCTCTTATTTGCATTATATCTTACCTTTCCAATGGATGGGGAGAATTTAAAAAAGAGAATACCTATCGCTATTTATTTCGGTTGGATCACATTTATTTTTATCATTAATGTCTGTTACTTGCTTTTATATCATGAATGGCAAGGTTTCGGTTTAAGCAATGCTTTGTGGGTAGTGATTATCTTAACCTTTGCCACACTAGTAGCATTGCACTTGCGCTACCATCATTACGATATTGCTTACCCGCTTGTCTTCGTTTGGTGTTTTATCGGCATAGCCATCTCGAATGGTTTCGATGAACTATTAGTAACTACTTCCTCCCTTTTCTTGAGCGGTGTATTAATCGTCGGAATATTATTTATGAAAAAAAATCCTGCACGTAATTAAAAGTAAATCAGAAATGGAAAAAAGAGTGAATGGAAAATATATCCATCCACTCTTTTTTTGGATTTTTAAATAAGCCCATTTATGCTTCATCAATTTGCGTTAAAATGATTGGTTTATCTTTCGTTACTACAATGGTATGTTCAATTTGGGCAACGAGGGATTTATCAGGTGTAATAAACGTCCATCCATCTCCTGATTCAATAATATGGTCAGCTCTTTCGGAAATGAATGGTTCCACAGCAAGGACCATTCCCTCTTTCATAATAGTATTTTCCCATGCATCATAATAATTGAGAACGTGTTGAGGGTTTTCATGCAAAGAGCGTCCTACCCCATGCCCAGTTAAATTCATAATGACTTTTAAGCCATTTTCTTTTGCTTCGCGTTCAATTGCTTTACCAATTTGGTTTAATTTTGAACCTGCTTTTACTTTTGTCATAGCCCGATCGAAAGCCGATTTAGCTACACGGCAAAGTTTTTCTTTTTCTTCATAGCCTTCTCCGACTACAAAAGAAATGCCCGTATCAGCAAAATAGCCATTTAGAGAACCAGAAACATCGATATTGACTAAGTCGCCTTCTTTAATCACTTTATTTCCAGGAATACCGTGGGCAACTTCATGGTTGACGCTGATGCACGTATACCCAGGGAAATCGTATTCCCCTTTAGGTGCTGAAAGGGCTCCTGCCTCTTTAAACATTCGTCCGGCAATTTCATCTAATTCTTTTGTTGTAATGCCTGGTTTTGTTGCCGCTTTCAACGCATCACGGATTTCAGCGCAAATGCGTCCGATTTTTTTTAATGCTTCTAATTCTTCTTGTGTTTTGACAATCATGTAAAAGATCCTTTCTTCTAAACAATTTCATTTATAATATAACATATTCTATCTATCATTCGGGTGTTTCATGATTATTTTACACAATATCAGCAGAGAAATTGTTGAGATCATTGGATAAATCTTCAACAAATGAAAAAGCGAATTGAAAATGGGAAATCTTCAATTCGCTATTGTTTATTGTAAAACTGCCTAATGACAGTCATTATTCATTTTCTCTTTTGATGAGTCGTGGGCTTGCTGTAAAGATGAATGCCGCTACAATAGCTGTGATAATTATAGCTGGAAGCATGTATGAGCCGTTATACACGATGGAGTAAATCCAAGCATTTTGCTCTCCTGCATATTCTTTAAAGAAAATAGCCCCTGCAAAGGTATGGCAAATATAGCGTAATAATCCACCCACTATCGTTCCTATGACAACATATGCAGCGATTTTCTTTTTGCGGTTAGTCGCAACTCCATCTAACACTTGTTTTCTTACAATGGCGGCAAATCCGACAAAAGTAAAAGCAAAGACATAATCTAGGAGAGCTTGTGCCCAATGGACAATATACGGATTAATCGTCATATTTAACAATCCTATTAGCAATCCCGTAATTAGCCCCGCTGATAATCCCCAACGAATAGCGATTAAAATAATCGGCAGCATCACAAGACTTACAGAACCGCCTTGCGCCCAAATGGAAAATTTGATTTGGTCCAGCACGTAGCCAATGGCGGCAAACATGGCAATTTCAATCATCCATAATAATTTTTTGTTTCTCATCCAACATTCTCCTTTCTCTTCGTTACTGGAACGTGAGAGAAGGATAGAAAAGAAAAAAGCGCTCGGACAGATCCGAACGCATTTGTTTCGGTTTCTATCCCACATCCCTACGCAAGTACTAACTTACAGGTTCAAAGGGTTAGTGCAATACGGCACACTCTCAGCTGACTTCATCAGCACCCCTTGTGGTACACCTAAACTATTCTGTTGGGAACAATGCCATTGTATCAAATTATAAAAATATTTCAACACTTTATTATTTTAATAGAATGGTTGTTTTACTATAGCCTTCTTTTAATTTTTCCACGTGTAAAACAGCAGGCATTGCAGATTTTAACTCTTCCACATGAGATATAACCCCGATCATTCGTCCGGATTTTTGAAGTTCGATGAGCGTGTCGATTGCTTTCATTAAAGATTCTTCATCAAGGGAGCCAAATCCTTCATCAATAAACATTGTCTCAATATTGACATTTCCTTGGTAGCTTTGAATGACATCTGCCATCCCGAGTGCCAAGCTTAAAGAGGCATTAAATTTCTCTCCGCCGGACAATGTTTTGACATCCCTTGTTTGCCCTGTATACGTATCATATACATCCAAACCTAGTCCGCTTGCTCGTCCATAAGATTCTACCCGGTCTGAAACTTGCAAGTAATACTGGCCGTTTGATAAGTTTTTCAGGCGCAGATTGCTCGCTTCGGTAATAAGTTCCAAATAACCCATTTGTACATAGCGTTCAAAGGAAATTTTTTTGCTGTTTTGGCCGCGGAGCAAATTGTAAAGGTCGATAATTTGATTGGATTTTTCCTCCATCCGAAAAATATCGCTTGCTACTTGCTCCAACTTTTCTGCAAAGTCAATGCAATGTTTTTCACAAGCTTTGGAATGATTTAAAGCGTCCAGAGCTTTTTCATAATTGGACTGAAGCACTTTCAACTCGTTTTCTGCTTCGGTCAAGTCCACCTTTTCTTTGCCTTTCAGCTTTTCTTCCCCTTCCCTCACTTGGGTTTCCAACGAATGAAGCTCTTTCGAATAATCTTCATATTGCTTTTGCAATGACTCTATTTTTTGCGGGGAAAGCTGGGCTTGCAAAAATTCTTTCGTTGAAGCAAATTGCGCTTCCTTAAGGGCAGAAAGAAAGGCTTCTTTCACTCTTTGAACTTTTCTTTGAATATGGTCTGCTTGTTCCGTTGTTTGTTTAAATGCCTCTTCTGCCGCTGCGATTTGTTTAGAAGCTTCTTGATATGCCATTTGCGCCCGCTCCCAAGATTCTTTTAACTGCCCTTTTAGAAGGCTCGCTTCTAGCAATGCAGCTTTCAATTGAGAAAGGTCATGGATTTCTTCAGGAATGGATTTTTTTTGCTGCTCAAGTATTGTTTTTTCCTTCGTATATTTTTCATGGACTTCATTGTATTTTTGCGCACTTTCCTTTTGAAGCTTCTCTACCTTCTCTTTTTCTTCCAGTAGCCTTTTTAGCCGTTTTCTGCTGGAGGAGAGTTCTTCTTTTTGTCCTTCCACTTCTTTTACCTTGTTTTGAATGGTCTGCAATTGATTGATAAACTGCCCTTCTTCATCAATTGATGCATTTAAGGCAATGAATGTTTCTTCGATTTCACTTAATTGTTGACGCTTTGATTCCAATTGACCTTGTACAGCAAATTTATGTTGCTGAGCTTTATCCAAAGCCGCTCTCAGTTTTTTCAATTCATCCTGCTCTACAATTTCTGTAGTCTCTTTATGTTGGATGTGATGCTCTGTGCTGCCGCAAACCGGGCAAGGCATTCCGGGTTTAAGGCTTGCTGCAAGAATCATTGCTTGGTTATTCAACCATTTTTCTTCTTCCTTCGCATAGATTTCATGAATTCTCTCATAGGCTTCAATGGCCTTTTTGTATTCATCATCTAACTTTTGAATATTTGACTTGGCTTCATGATATTTAGAGAAAGCATCTGCGATTTCTTTTAATCGGCGCTCCTCTTCCAACAGTTCATTATAGGTTTCTGTGGCTTCTTCAAGCTTTTCGATTTCTTTACTTAGCTCTAAAACAGCCGCAGTTTTGTCTGCTAACTGCTGCTCTAAAAGTTGGATGTAGGATTGCAATTGATTTTGTTCAGCCCATAATTTTTTTACCAGGACGCTTTGTTCATTCATTTGTTCATAGATTGGAACAAGGTTTTCCAATTCTTTTACCCGTTCATTGACCCGTTCCCGTTCATTTTCTTTCGCCGCTTCTTGTTCATAGCGTTGTTTTGCTTCCACTAAATGTTGATTGGCAGCTTCTAATTGTTTTTCCACATCCAACCGTTTTTTCTCAAGCTCCGTTTTTTCTTTCTCTAGTTCTAACAATTGGGAATAGATTGGTGAAATTCTGCTTGCCCGATTGGCAGCATCAATCGTTTCCTTTACTTGTTCATAATAGGCTCTTTGTGATTGCAGACGGAGCAGCTGCTCTTTTTTCATTTCAAAGGTTTCAATCTCATCATTTAATTTTTTGTTTGCTACATAGACTTCATATTTCTCTTTATGCAGATTGAAAGCTTCCCGATAGCGCTTTTCATCTTCTTTGATTTTTTCTTGATAATATTGCTGTTCTTCCGCCAACCCTTCAAGTATTTGATAAATGTTCGAGTTTTGGCTCAGCGCTGTAAACAAGGCCGATTCCCGTTTTGGAAGGGCCCCTTCGATTTGGCTGATATAGCTATTTTTCAATGCCCTAGCTTCATTCAGCTGCTGGTCCATTGCCCTCTTTTTCTCTTCCAATTTATCCGCCATTTGAATGTAGCGTTCCGTTCTAAAAATTTTTCTTAAAATCTCTTCTTTTTCATCCGACTTCGAAGTTAGTAATTTTCGAAACTCTCCTTGAGGGAGCATCACAATTTGGCAAAACTGGTCGTAAGTCAGCCCAATGAGTTCCTCCAGTTTTTGATTAATTTCTGACACCCGCTGCCGCTCCACCGCAGGAATTTCTTCGTTGCTTGGCAACATTTCAAACAGCTCATATTTTTCCCCAGTTGCTGTTTTTCTTCCTTTTTTCACATGAGGGAGCCTGCGCAGCACCCGGTATTTTTTTCCCCGTATCTCAAAGATGAATTCAACGGCCGTATGAACATCGTCATCGGCAAAATCGCTTCTTAGCATTTTCTGTTCTTTCCGGTCTTGTCCGCTTGCACAACCGTATAGGGCAAAGCAGATGGCATCAAAAATCGTTGTTTTTCCTGCGCCCGTCTGCCCGGAAATGACAAAAAGCTTCTTTTCTTCCAGCTTCGTAAAATCAATGACCTCTTCATCTTTGTAAGGTCCAAAGGCTGTCATTTTTAATAAAATCGGCTTCATTTTGCCACCACCGCCTCTTTTGTTTCTCTTTCTTCATGCAACAATTCTTCCAACACTTCTGTAAATAATTGAAGGACTTCTTCTGTTGGTTCTGTTCCGGCAATTTCTTGGTGGAATGCTTTAAATAACGTGAGTTCATCCAACTGTTCCCGCTGAATGTTGATGCGTTCCTCTCCGCTTTCCGTTCTTTGAATAGTTTTTCGTTCTACATGCATGGCGTTAGGATATACAGTGCGGATTTGCTCCATCGCCCCGACAACCGGCGTTAAATCCGTCAGCCTAACAAAAACATAATCTTCGCAGTAGTCATGTTTTAAAATTTCTTGGATAGAACCTTCAATGATGCGCAAATCCCTTCTTGGAATGAAAGGTCGCTTTTCAACGGAAACTTGTCCCTTTTCATCTAAATGGACAATGAGAAATCCTTTTTGATGATTTGCTTCAGATGCGGAATATTTTAGCGGAGAGCCGGCATATCGAATAGTTTCATTCAACACATAATGCGATTTATGGAGATGCCCTAGCGCTGTGTAATGAAAGGATTGAAAATAATGGGCATTGACACACTCTGAACCGCCAATGGCAAGAGGACGTTCAGAATCGCTCGTATTTTCCCCTTGTTCTCCTGAAGGCGTCACAAAGGCATGTCCTACCAATACATGACGCTTCCTTTGATCCATTTTTTCTTCAATTTTTTCAATGATGGCTTTCATAGCGTCATCATATGTATGAATGGATTCACATTGGAACACATTTCGCACCGTGGAAGGCTCTGCAAAAGGAACGAGGTGAAAATGCACTTCCCCAAATTCATCTTGCAAAATGATTGGTTCCAATTGGTTATCCAATTCCCCTACAATGTATAATCCGCTTTCTTTCATCAATCGGCTCCCAAATTCGAGACGGGTTGGGCTGTCATGGTTTCCTGCAATGCTTAGTACAGGCACTTTTCGTTTTAACACAATTTCCTCCAATACCTCATTCAGCAAATCCACTGCTTCCACCGGTGGAAGGGCACGGTCATATAAATCTCCTGCAATGATGACAACATCCGGCTTTTCTTCATCGATTGCCTGTATAAATTGATTCAGCACATACCGCTGATCCTCGGTCATGTAAACTCCTTGTACAAGCTTCCCTAAATGCCAATCTGCCGTATGAAATATTTTCAACTTCCATCGACCTCCGCTTTTTGCTTTGTTTCTATTGTAGCATGGGATATAAGGAACGGCTATATTTTTTACGAATATATGTTCTGTTATTTTTCGACATTTATTCATGTACCAATTCTTAAAAATGTTGGCAATAAAAAACCACATCCTCCCTCAAAGAAGGAAGATGTGGATACCTTCATTTATTAAAACGCCCAATTTCCGTTTCTAAAAATCGGCTCTCTTGTACCATCCGGCAAAATTCCATCAATATCCATCTCGCTGCTGCCAATCATAAAATCCTCATGGGTGATTGAAACATTGATTCCTAAAGACTCTAGCTGCCCTTCCTCTAAATCGCGGCCGCCTTCAAAGCATGTTGGATAGGCTTCTCCAATCGCTAAATGATTGGATGCATTTTCATCAAAGAGCGTATTGTAATACAAAATATTAGATAACGAAATTGGTGATTCATGAGGTACTAACGCCACTTCTCCTAAGTAGGCAGACCCTTGATCTGTTTTGATTAATTCCTGCAATAATTCATTGCCGACTTTTGCGTGGGCTTCAACAATTTTTCCTTTTTCAAATGTGAGCGTAAATTCATCGATAATGTTTCCTTGATAAACAAGAGGCTTCGTATTGCTCACATAGCCGTTTACACCGAATTTGGAAGGAAGGGTATAAACTTCTTCTGTCGGCATGTTGGCAATGAATGTTACTCCTTCTGGTGTTTTGCTTGAACCAGTGCACCAAATATGCTTATCAGGTAACTCAATTGTTAAGTCCGTACCTGGGGCTTTGTAATGCAATTTAGCATATTTTTTGCTGTTTAATTTTTTTGCACGCGTTTCTAAATTTTCGAGATGTTTTCTCCAATTTTCCACCGCATCTCCTTCACCAATGCGGACAGCTTTAAAAATTACCTCCCAAAGAGCTGGCACTTGCTTTTCTTCCGGCAAGTCCGGAAAAACTTTTTTCGCCCATTTTTTTGAAGGCACTGCAATAATAGACCAGGCAATTTCATCATTCATAATAGCTTTCCGATAGTTCACAAGCGCCTCTCCACTGGCCTTTTGCTGAGCTGATATGCGGCTTACAGGAATGCCGCTCAATAAATCCGGATCTTCTGAATCAATCCAAAGAAGAGCGCCTTTCCGTTCAATGCATTCATCTCTTTGCGCTACAATCCATTTTGGAAACTTGCTGAATTCTTCTTCCGCTCCGTGTTCATAAAAGGCGCGGGTAATCTCTTCATCAGTAAAGTTGACATGGACCCTTCCGGCACCAGCTTCGTAAGCTTTTTTCACAACCAATCTTGTAAAATCCAACGTGTCTATAGTTGTGTTGATTAATAAATATTGACCTTTTTGAATGTTCACACCGACTTTTACAGCCAGCTCCGCGTATTGTTCCAATTTTTCTTCAAACGTCACGTCTATTCCCTCACTTTTTTGCAACGGTTTTGGAGTTCCCTTCCATCAATTGTCCCTTGTAAATCACCTTTTGCACAGGTTTTTGCCCTACTTGTCTCAACAATTTCTTATAATTTTTCTCATCTTTGTATGAAAGAAGTGTCAACACTTCCCCGTCAGCACCTGCTCTTCCGGTGCGCCCTGAACGATGCAAATATTGCTCCACTGTATGCGGCAAATCCACATGAATCACATGAGTGAGTCCTTCAATATCCAATCCCCGGGCAGCTAAATCAGTGGCAAGCAAGATGTGCGCTTCTCCCTTTCGAAAATCCTCCAACGATTTTTTCCGCTGTTCCTTCGTCATATCCGCATGCAAAGATACTACTTTTGCATCTTTATATTTTAATTTCATTTCTTTCAATAACAGCTGATCTAAATGGTTAACGAAAGCAAGGCCCCGAACCCCTTCAATATTAGCAAGCCTTCTTAATGCATCCGTTTTATCCCGCTCTTCCACTTTCACAAAGGAGTGAACAACTTTTCCGACATTGACCATATCTTCCGGCTTAATTTGAATATTTAGAGGCTCTTTCATCATTCGGCTTGCTACCAACCGAATTTCATCGGTAATCGTTGCGGATACCAACACCACTTGTCGATTAGGGGATGCCCCTTCAATAAAGGATTTCACGATAACCCGATACTCTCTGCTTAGTAATTGATCACATTCATCCAATACGATGATTTCAATTTCTCTTAACTTTAATTTATTGGCTCTGACCAACTCATTGATTCGGCCAGGAGTCCCTACTACAATGGTAGGTTTTTTCTTCAATTTTTCTATCTGGCGTGCTATGTTAGCTCCTCCAATAAGCTGTTGAACGGTGATATTTGTTCCTTCACTCCACTCCCGAATCACTTCTACAATTTGCATGGCAAGTTCTTGAGAAGGTGCAACAATCAATCCTTGAGTGCTTTTTTTCGAACCGTCCAATTTATGAAGCATTGGAAGCACATAAGCCAATGTTTTCCCAGAACCTGTTGGAGATTCCGCCACGATATCTTTTCCTTCAAGCATCGCTGGAATCATTTCATCTTGCACTTTCATCGTTTTTTCGAATTTCCACTTTTTCTGCAATGTTTCATTTAATAAGTCTATGACTGACATGGTTTTCCCACCTTCCCATTTTTAGTTTACCACATATTAGCAAAACCCCATTGCTACTTTCTTATAGTAGATAAAATGTGAAAAAAGAATTCGCTATTTGTGCTAGAATTCTATAGCACAATCCGAATTCTTTTCAGTTCATTTTATTTTTTTACTTCATATCCGCAGCGGAGGATGGCCGTCTCTGCCAGCACAACCAACGAATCAATATAGCGTTCTCCCAACTGTAGATTTTTATTCACAACCGACAGTTCGGTGCAGCCTAAAATCACACGATCGCAATCGAGAGAGAAAACGGCATCTTCAATTTCGCTCCATTTTTCCCTCGTTACTTCTTTCCCGAATTTTACATCATCATAAATGACTGACATGACCAATTTTTGCGTATGCTCATCCGGAATGACCGGCTCAACCCCTTCTTCCATCAGCGCCTTTTGATACACTTTCGAATAGATGGTGCCGTCTGTCGCCAAAATGGCTACTTTTTTTGCTTCCAGATTCTTTGCCCGTTTCGCTGTTTCCCGAATCATATGAATTATAGGTACAGGCGAGCCTTGTTGAATTTCATCGTAAAAAGTGTGAGCTGTATTGCATGGGATGCATACTAAATCGGCGCCATAGGAAGCGAGTTTCCTCGCATCTTCAATAATGACAGGCACCGGATTTTGATTGGATTTCCCTAAAATGAAAGCGGTGCGGTCGGGAATCCTTGTATCATTATCAATAATGGTATGAAGATGTTCTTGATCGGTTTTTGCATTTGTCAGGCGTACGATGGCTTCCCCTAGAAACATTGTTGCCAAGGGTCCAACGCCGCCTATAATACCTAACGTTTTTTTCATTATTCCGCCAAACCTTTTTTATTAAAGTATTTTTTATATTTTCGATAGTAATTTAATTTATTTAATGTGAGCTTAATCCACCGTTTTGGATTCATATCGTATGGATAATAGAGGGAGTTTGTATATCTCCCTTCACGGATTAATTTTTTCGCTTCAATTTTCAATTTTTCATTGGAAGCATATTTGAATAATACCCCTTTAGGGATGACAAGCCATAAATGTTTGTTGTTCGCATAAGTTAATTCTTGTTTAATGTTGAACACATAGTCATCTGCCACATATTTCATTAAATTGTATCCAGCAGCAGTCACAAAATAGCTGGAACGGCCGTTTCGCAAGTTGATTTCGAACAAATTGTATTCTCCGGTTCTAGGGTCCTTTTTCATATCGAAATTCGCAAAACCTGTAAATCCGATGTCTTCAAGGAAATAACGGACCCGGTCCATCAATTCTTTATCATAAGTTGTAATAATCGCCGCATAGCTTCCAATGCCTTCTGGGGAATGTTCCTCTAGGATTGGATTTCCTAAACACATTAATTTCACTTTGCCGTCTTTTCCAACATAAGCGTTTAACACGCGCATGTAGGAATCGTCGCCTGGGATAAATTCTTGAATAATTAGATTGTCTTTATATGTGGAGCTGTAAATAGCGTCTAAAATTGCTTTTTTCTCGTTTTCATCATGGGCGACAAATACTTTTTTCTTTCCAGGAAACTTGCATGCCCAATAAGCGACGGAATTGGAAGCTTTAATGATGATGGGATAATCGAATGGGATTTCAAAGTCTTTATAATTTTCATAGCTGATAATCGTTGTTTTCGGATATTTAAATCCGTATTTTTCACACATTTTATAGAAATTTTCTTTTAATAAAATTTGGTCCATCAACGATTCATCAATATAAGGCACGATAAAATGCTTCTGCAATTCCGGCTTATTTTTGATGATTAATTTTGCATAGTCATCTCCACAAGCAAGGAGCAAAAGTTTCATATCCTTATATTTTTCTGCAATTTTCTCAAGCGCAGGCAAAAAGACTTCCTGTTTGTTAAAATTGTCTACTTGTTCAAAAATAATGATTTTGCTGTTTTGTGTCGCTGTTAAGTGGGAGCGGCCCACAACTAGAGATTTTATTCCATAAGCCTCATGAAAGGCACGAGCCATTCCGTAGGCATTCATATCTGAACCGCATAAAACTGGCAAAAATGGTTGAGTCATTGTTTCTTCATCTCTCTTCATTACTTTATTTACATACATTTTCTTGACTAAATTGAAAGTAGCATGAAATGGTATCAAAATCAATTATTTGGACAAAGGAAATATTGAACTGTAATCATTAGAAAAGTTAAAAACATTCTGCACTTTTTGAAATAAAAAGAGGCTGGGACAAAACTAGCTTCAAGATAGGAAAAAGGAGAATTTGAGCCAACTCAAATTCTCCTTTTTCCATTTCTCTCCATTATTTTTGGTCAGTTGATTTTTGTTGGCCGTGTATTTCCGTAAATTCACGGCCATTAAGGCAATGCCGATTTCATTTTCCACTTTCGATTTTCCTCGGACGGAAAATCGAGTGAAACGCAAATTAGCCTTCAAGAATCCAAAAACTGGTTCTACGTCTATTTTACGTTGACGGAAAATAGAACC